>Ga0307517_10006315_pt1 | contig 17589 bp, 15 predicted proteins | sample 23_EM_MG_FD_194515 | JGI IMG/M metagenome (GOLD analysis project Ga0307517, IMG submission 194515) | Populus trichocarpa ectomycorrhiza microbial communities from riparian zone in the Pacific Northwest, United States - 23_EM | ecosystem: Host-associated > Plants > Roots > Unclassified | place...
TGCCTAAAGTGAGATATATACGGTTCGAATGCCTTGAAAATGCATCCCTGACCAATACCTTTTTCAACGTCACCGAACTATCATTCTGGGGAGATCCAAGATAACAGGATACAGATAACCTATCACCATCTCTAAAAAAAAGAAAATGAAAAATTACTATAAATATATTTACCTGGCGATCGCCTGTTTTGCTGCGGTATGGGGATGTAGTAAAAAACCAACCGACTTCCGATCTTTCTTAGAGGGACAGGAAATTGTCTATCCCGGCGTAGTAAGCAATCCGGCTGTTCTTCCCGGCAACGGACGTCTTATGCTTACCTGGCTGCCCAGCCCGGATCCAAGCATATCCAAATACATCGTATACTGGAATAACAAGGCGGATTCTGTCATCATCAGCGCCTTGTCGCATAAGACCTCCGACACGGTAAGATGCCTCATCGACCATCTGTCAGAATATTCCTATACCTTTTTTATCTATTCTTATGACAGCGCCGGCAACAAATCCGTTGTGACCGAGATCGATAACGCGCAGGTGTACGGCCCTATCTATCAGCTGTCCCTGCACAACCGCCTGATCAATACGGCCAACCCCTATGTTGTCAATCCCGACGGCTCGGTGGTCCTGAACTTTCTGCCGCCGATCGACACCATCAATATCACCACCCGGATCAAATACACCAACACCAGCGGTTCCACCGTCTTCACGGAGATCCCGAAAGACAGCAGCACGAAGGTCCTCACCGACCGGAAGGATGGCGCCACCGTATATTATCAATCGTCCTTTATACCGAAAATAGGCGCCATCGATACCTTTTACACCAGCGGATACGATTCCTTCCCTGCTATCTTCCGGTACGTTCAATGCGATAAATCCCTTTTTAAACCCTGCTCCCTGCCCAATGACGTCGGTTTCTACGACCCCTCTACCACCAATCTTCTCAAGCTCTGGGACGGCACCACTACCCCCCAGGGATATCCGGAGATCTACCACAGTGACGGTGGCCATCCCCTGCCTCATCATTTCACGTTCGACCTCGGCCAGGTCTATAACAACCTGGGCAGGATAGAAGAGATCGGAAGGGATTGCTGCAACAACCCGGACGACTTCGAGATCTGGGGGATCGCCGATACGACGGGAGCCGAGACCACCTTGCCGGGCAATAATGCCGGATGGAAGGCCGAAGCCCTTGCAAAAGGCTGGACCCTGCTGAAGGAAGCCACCCGAACAGATGATGGGAAGGCGCCCGTTAAATTCGACTTCGTCGATAATCCGCCTCCTGTACGCTTTATCCGTATCAGGATCATCCATGTCACCAGCGGTGACGCTAATTACAGTAATATTTCAGAACTTACACTTTGGAATAAACAATAAAAAATAACCAAAGTATATTATGAAGAGGCTTTCTCCATCATCGATCGTTCTCCTTTTCAGCCTTTTTAGCGCGGCAACGGTGAGGTCCCAGGCAGTCGGGCCCTCACCGGCGTCCCTGCACGACCTGCAGCAAAAATTCGTAGACCTCCGTTTCGGGATGTTCATCCATTTCAACATCCCCACCTTCATGGACCAGGATTGGGCCGACCCCGACGCCTCTCCGTCCATCTTCAACCCTCAGAAGCTGGATTGCAGCCAGTGGGCCCGCGCGGCAAAAGCGGCCAATATGTCCTATGGCTGCCTGACGACCAAACATCACAGCGGATTTTGTATCTGGGATACGAAGACCACCGGCTATAACTCCATGAACAGTCCCCTTAAAAAAGATGTCGTAAGGGAATACGTGAATGCCTTTCGTGCGCAGGGACTGAAGACCATGCTCTATTACTCCATCCTCGATACGCATCACAAGCTCCGCCCGGGCTATATCACGCCCCGGCATGTGGAAATGGTCAAGGCGCAGTTACGGGAGCTCCTGACGAATTACGGCGAGATCACAGCCCTCATCATCGACGGATGGGACGCCCCCTGGTCCCGCATTTCCTATGACATCATCCCTTTTGAAGAGATCTATACCCTGGTGAAATCCATCCAGCCCAACTGCCTGCTGATGGACCTCAATTCGGCCAAATACCCGGCGGAAACCTTATTCTATACCGATATCAAATCTTATGAGCAGAACGCGGGACAGCATATCTCGAAAGGTAATAACAGGCTCCCCGCTCTTTCCTGCCTGCCCCTGAACGCTTCCTGGTTCTGGAAATCCGATTTTCCGGCAGGCAAGGTGAAAGACCCTGCCACCCTGGTGAACGAAGATATCGTTCCCTTTAACAACGCTTACTGCAATTTCATTCTGAACGTAGCGCCCAACCGGGACGGTCTCCTGGACGCCAATGCCGTCTCCGCCCTGGCAGAGATCGGCAGGCTTTGGAAAAATGACAGGACCTACCTACCCCTACCCCCGACCGAAGCGCCCGTCATCTCTTCCAACATCGCTAAAAGACAGCCCGCCGATGCGAGTTGGAGCGACGATTCGGAGATCATGGATTTCGGCAATGACGACAACTATCGCAGCGCATGGCTCTCGAATCCTACCGTCAAAGCGCCCTGGTACCAGGTCAGCTTCGACAAGGACCAGCCTTTCAATATGATCGTGATCACAGAGAACAAGGCCAATATCTCCGCCTACCGGCTGGAATATTTTAAGGACGGCGCCTGGAAACCCTTGCTCGCAGGAGACAATAAAGGCAGGGTCAAGATCCATCGTTTTGGCAAGGTTTCGGGAACGAAGGTCAGGATCCTTATAGATCGCTTCGATACGCCGCCCGGCATCGCGGAATTCGGTGTCTATAATGAGAAAAGAGGATAGCCTATTCTTAGAATATTGTCCATCTAAATACTCAATTTATCCATTTATCTAAACGCGCATTCAAGATACATTTGTAAATGCATAAGAAACTGTTTGCCATATTCATACCGTTCTGTGTTACGATCTCTTCTTCGTCGTATTGCCAGCAACAGCCATTAAGACTGTGGTATGAAAGTCCCGCAGGGCAATGGGAAGAGACCCTGCCGCTGGGTAATGGCCGCCTGGGCATGATGCCCGACGGCGGCGTACAGAAAGAAAAGATCGTATTGAACGATATCACGCTCTGGTCCGGCTCACCGCAGGATGCTAATAACTATGATGCGTATAAAAAGCTGCCGGAGATCCGGCAATTGCTGCTGGAAGGGAAAAATGATAAAGCCCAGGACATCATCAATCAATCTTTTATCTGCACAGGCCAGGGTTCGGGAGGTGCACGCTGGGGATGCTTTCAGACCCTGGGTAGTCTCCACCTTCAATTCACCTATTCCGGAACGAGGGACGGCGACAGCGTAGCGTACGATCATTACCAGAGAGAATTATCCCTGGATAATGCCCTGGCGAAATGCTCCTACCAGGTAAATGGGGTCACTTATAAAAGGGAATACTTTACCAGCTTCGGCGATGACATCGATATGATCCGCATTACCGCCGATAAGCCGGGAATGCTCAGTTTCACCGTCTCCATGGATCGGCCCGAGCGGTTCACCACCATCGTCGCCGGTAAAGAACTGCAAATGTCCGGGCAACTGGACAATGGCACGGATGGGAAAGGAATGCAATACCAGGCAGCACTCCGCGCCACCCTTAAAGACGGAACGCTGAGCGCCGGTCAGAACACGCTGGTCATAAAAAATGCGACAGAGGTCATCCTCTACCTGGCGGCCGCCACGGATTTTAAACTGGCTACGCCCGATCTCCGGGCCTCCACCGATGCCGCACTCTCCCTGATCCCTCCAAGGAACACCCTCTATAAACAAAAGATCCGCCAGGACCTCGACGCCGCGATGAAGCGATCCTATGCGTCGGAGCTGCAGCTGCATATCGCCCATTACCGGAAATTATTCAGCAGGATGAGCATCGACCTGGGAACAGGCACCGCCGCCAGCCTGCCCACCCTTCAACGCCTGATACATTTCCGCAAGGAGCCCGCGGCAGACATAGGCCTGCCTGCCCTCTTCCTCCAGTTCGGCCGCTACCTTACCATCAGCAGCACAAGGGTCGGTCTGCTGCCTCCCAACCTGCAGGGCCTCTGGGCCGACCAGGTCCATACGCCCTGGAACGGTGATTACCACCTGGACATTAATGTTCAGATGAACCATTGGCCGGTAGAAGTGACCAATCTCTCCGAGCTCAACCTGCCCCTGGCCGAACTAGTAAGAGGCATGGTCCCCAACGGCCGGCGCACGGCCAAAGCCTATTATAACGCCGAAGGCTGGGTGGCCCATGTGATCACCAATGTCTGGGGCTTCACGGAGCCGGGCGAGTCCGCTTCCTGGGGCGTCACAAAATGCGGGTCCGGCTGGCTTTGCGACAATCTATGGCAGCACTATGAATTTACAGGCGATACCGCCTATCTCCGCAGCATCTATCCTATTATAAAAGGAGCCGCACAGTTCTACAACAGCATGCTGATCGACGACCCGAAGACAGGATGGCTCGTAACCGCTCCCTCCTCATCCCCGGAGAACTCTTTCTTCATGCCCGACGGCAGCGGTCACCATGCCAGCATTTGCATGGGCCCCACCATCGATAACCAGATCATCCGCGAACTCTTCGGCAATGTCATCACCGCCGCCTCGATCCTGGGAAAAGACGAAGATCTCCGACGATCGCTGTCGGAGAGGATCAACAAACTCCCGCCTCAGGGCGTCGTCGCCAAAGATGGCCGGCTCATGGAGTGGCTGGAAGATTATAAAGAGCCGGAACCCCAGCACCGTCATGCTTCTCATCTCTATGGCCTTTATCCTGCTTCCCTGATCACCCCGGGATCTACTCCCGCCCTGGCCGAAGCCAGCAGGAAGACCCTGGAAGTAAGAGGTGACGACGGCCCCAGCTGGAGTATCGCCTATAAGCTGCTCTTTTGGGCAAGACTGCATGACGGCAACCGGGCATATAAGCTGTTCGCCGAGCTGCTGAAGCCGACCCTGAAGACCAATATAAATTATGGCGCCGGCGGAGGCGTATATCCCAACCTGTTATCGGCAGGCCCTCCCTTCCAGATCGACGGTAATTTCGGCGGCACCGCCGGCATCGCTGAAATGCTCATCCAAAGCCATGCGGGGTTCATCGAACTGCTGCCGGCCATCCCCGATGGCTGGAAAGCCTACGGAGAAGTAAAGGGGCTGAAGGCCCGCGGTAATTTCACGGTCGACCTGCAATGGAAGAATGGGAACATAACGAATTATCGCGTGGCCTCTCCGACAGCCCGTAAAGTGAAAATAAAAGTGAACGGACAGATAAAAGAGATACTCTCTTCACCGATCCAAGAACCTAAAAAATAAAGGACATGAAAAAAATTAGCCCCCTGCTGCTATTCGTCATCCTGCAATATGCCAGCGTATATAGCCAGACCGGCGGCGCCCCAGCCCTGCTTACGACCTCTAAAAAGGCAATGGACGCCTTCATGGACCTGCGTTTTGGAATGTTCATCCATTTTGGTCCCGTCACTCTGCGGGGAACGGAGATAGGCTGGAGCCGCAATACCCAGGTGACGCAAAATGATTACGACAGTCTGTACAGGGAATTCGATCCCGCGCTTTTCAATGCGGATACCTGGGCCAGAACGGCAAAGGATGCCGGCATGAAGTACATGACCATCACGGCCAAACACCATGACGGGTTCTGCCTCTGGCCGACTGCCGTAACGGATTATAATATCTCGAACGGACCTTTCAGGAGAGATATCGTGGGAGAGCTGGCCACGGCCTGCCGCAAACAGGGAATTAAATTCTGCATCTACTTCACCGTACTGGATTGGCATGATCCCTACTATTATACCCGGAATTCCAACGATAGTTCGAAGAAACCCAACGCAGATATGGATGTCTTCGTCGGCAGGATGAAAAGCGAACTGAAAGAACTCATCACCCGTTATCATCCTACTATGTTATGGTTCGACGGCAACTGGGAAAAAGCCTGGACCATCGGGTACGGAAGGGAGCTCTATCAATATATCAAGAAGCTGGACCCCGATGTGATCATCAATAACAGGCTGGGAAAAGGAGGTGACGCTCTCGGCGCAGAGGCGGCCGGCGATTACCTGACGCCCGAACAGACCATCGGCGGGCTGAATATGAAGCAGCCCTGGGAAAGTTGTATCACCATCTGTAACCAATGGGCCTGGTTGCCCAACGATAAAATGAAATCCCTGCAGCAATGCATTCAGACCCTGGTAAGATCCGCCGCCGGCAATGGCAACCTTCTATTCAATGTCGGCCCCATGATGGATGGGCGCATGGAAGCCCGGCAGATCGCAAGGCTGCGCGAAATGGGCGACTGGCTGAAGAAATATGGCCAGAGCATTTACAGCACGAAAGGCGGCCCCTACCCTCCAAACAATAGTTTCGCCACGACCCGCAAGGGCAATAAGATCTACCTGCATATTTTTGAAAAGAAGGCCATCCTCACCCTGCCGCCGATACCGGGCATCCATATCCTGAAAGCAGCCTGGATGAATGGCGGGGATGTATCCTTCACACAGGATGAGCAGGCGGGCTATAAGATTACATTGCCCGCTGACTTACCCGATCCCAACAGCGCCGTCATCGTGCTGGAGCTGAACAAAAATGCCGAAGAGCTACCGGTCGTTTCAAACTGATATCGTATATGATCCAAACTACATCGACCTATGATGCACGTTATCCCCTTGGCAAGGGGGCCGGCAGCGATGCGATCCACCGCGACCCCATCTATTCCTATGCCGTTACACAACTGCGGGACGACAAAGGACAGACAGGCGCCGGCTTTGCCTTCACGCTGGGAGAAGGGAACGACATGGTCTGCAAGGCCGCCCAATTCTATGCAGAACGCCTGAAAGGAAAGGATATCGAGGAATTGATGTCGACCTTCGGAAAAACATTCAACCAGCTATCCAACGAACAGCAATTCCGCTGGCTGGGACCTCATAAGGGCATCGTCCACCTCGGCCTCGCTTCGGTGACGAATGCCTGCTACGACCTCTGGGCCAAGAAAAGAGGAGTGCCACTCTGGAAATTGCTGATCGATCTTTCCCCGGAAGCCATTGTCGATACATTGGACCTTTCTTACCTGGAAGATGAATTGACAAGAGAGGAAGCCCTGCAGCTGATCAGGAATAACGCCGCAGGCAGGGAAGACCGGAAAAAGATCCTGGCAAAGGGCTATCCCGGCTATGATACATCCATCGGCTGGTTCAATTATCCGGATGAAAAAGTAAGGGAGAACACCCATAAAGCCGTCGCCGAAGGGTTCACGGCAATGAAACTGAAAGTGGGATCGGAAGACCCTCAGCGCGATATCCGGCGTGCCAATATCGTACGCGAGGCGGCGGGCGACCAGGTCAAGGTCATGCTGGACGCCAATCAGCAATGGACCCTGCCACAGGCATTGGACATCTGCCGGCAGCTGCAATCCATGAACCCCTACTGGGTCGAAGAGCCTACGCACCCCGACGACGTGCAGGCTCATAAGATCCTCGCCCGGGCCATCGCGCCCACGAAACTGGCGCTGGGTGAACACGTGCCCAACCGTATTATTTTTAAGAACTACCTGCAGGCGAATTGCGCCGGCTTCATCCAGGTGGATGCCGTCCGGGTAGGTGGTGTCAGCGAGTTCATCACCATCAGCCTCCTGTGCCGTAAGTATGGGATCCCGGTAGTGCCCCATGTGGGGGATATGGGCCAGCTGCATCAGCACCTGGTATTGTTCAATCACATCGCACTGGGGCACGACGCCTTGTTCCTGGAACATATACCGCACCTGCAGGAACATTTTGTGCATCCCGTTCGCATCGAAGGCGGCGTCTACAAAACTCCGCAGGAGCCGGGCAGCAGCTGCGATCTTAAACTTTAACCGTCATCGGCATGATAAAAATTCCAGACATCGTCATCAGCATCCTCTACATCCTTGGAATCCTGGTGATAGGACTGTGGGCAGGTATCCGGCATCGCAGGAAGAACAAGGGCGGCGCGGCCAGGGAATACTTCCTGGCAGGAAAGACCCTGCGCTGGCCGGCCATTGGGCTGGCCCTCTTCGCGACGAATATTTCCACGGTCCACCTGGTAAGCCTGGCGCAGAGCGGCTTCGATACGGGACTGCTGAATGGCAACTTCGAATGGATGGCCGCCTTCACGCTGATCCTGCTGGCCCTTTTCTTCGCGCCCTTTTATATCCGGTCAGGGGTCGCCACCCTCCCCGATTTCCTGGAAAAACGCTACGACCGCGCCAGCCGCGATTGGCTGGTGATCATCTCCGTCGTATCGGCCATCGTCATCCATATCGCTTTTTCCATGCTGGCCGGCGGCATCGTCCTCAACACCCTTTTCGGCGTAAGCATGTATACCAGCGTGATCATTATCTCCCTGATCACAGCCATCTATACCATTGTCGGCGGATTGAAGGCCGTAGTGGTAACGGAATCCATCCAGACCGTCGTCCTCATCGCGGGCGCTACCATCATCAGCTTCGCCGCTTACCATAAGATGGGCGGATGGACGCCGATGGCCGACACCCTTCACCAGGGAGGCCAGTTACAAAAATTATCCATGCTGCGCCCCAAGGGAGATCCCAGCGGAATGCCCTGGTATTCCATCTTCCTCGGTTATCCCGTGCTGGGCATCTGGTACTGGTGCGCCGACCAGACCATCGTGCAGCGGGTGCTGGGAGCCAAAGACGAAAACCATGCCCGGATCGGTCCCCTGTTCTGCGGCTTCATAAAAATATTGCCGGTATTCATTTTCGTATTGCCGGGACTGTTCGCCTATACCCTGGCCCAGAGAGGACAGCTGGACCTCAGCAGCCTGCAGGCCGTCGATGCCGCTGGCCAACAGGTCGTCAACAGCCGGGGCATCTATACCCTGATGATCACACAGCTGCTGCCCAGCGGTCTCATCGGCATCCTGGTGGCAGCCCTCCTGTCCGGGTTGATGAGCCAGGTCTCGGGCGCGCTGAACTCCATCTCTACGATGGTGAGCTATGATATCTATCAGCGTTACCGTCCCGCGGCGGATGACCGGCAACTGGTAAAAGTAGGAAGAGTGGCCGCCGGCATCGCCCTGGTCTTCTCCCTGGCCTTACTGCCCCTGCTGAACAGGTATGAAAGCATCTTTAACGGGCTGAACGACATCATCGCACATATCGCCCCACCCATCACCTGCGTATTCCTCCTGGGCGTTTTCTGGAAAGGGGCGTCGGCAGCCTCGGCGAAATGGACCCTCTGGATAGGTTCCGCGCTGGGCGCCCTGGTATTTACAATAAATAAGTTCGATCCCGATACAACCCTGGGCCGCATCCCCTTTATGATGATGGCCTTCTACCTGTTCTGCGCCTGTGTGTTGCTCCAGGTCTTTTTATCCCGCCTCTTCCCGGTGGAACATACTGCGGAGAGCAGGACCCTGTATTGGAAATCACCCGGCGAGCCCCTGAAAAGCCCGGGATGGAAAGGCATCGGCAACTATAAATTTTTATCCGGTCTGCTGCTGGTGGTGATGGCGGCCTTATTCTGGATCTTCCGGTAGAATGACACTTAAAGACAAGAATATATGAAAAAATATTTTTTATACTGTCCCTTCCTCCTGCTGATAACGGCCATCCTGCTGATGACAGCCGGCGCGAAGGCCCAGACGAAGCCGGCTCCATCCGCTCAGCGCTTTGGAATGGTGACAGGTATTAAGCCCGGCCAGATCGAGTACTATAAAAAGCTGCATGCCGCAGTCTGGCCCGGCGTGCTGAAGAAGATCAAAGAATGCCATATCCGCGACTACTCCATCTACCTGCAAAAGATCGAAGACAAATATTTCCTGTTCAGCTATTTCGAATATACCGGCCGCGACTTCGACGCGGATATGAAAAAAATGGCGGCGGACAGCACGACCCAACGCTGGTGGAAAGAGACAGCGCCGGCCCAGCTACCCTTACCCGAAGCAGCCGCCCAACAAAAGACCTGGACCCATATGAAAGAAGTATTTCACAGCAATTGACCTGTTGCCGCAGACCACTCTTAACAAAAAAGAAAGAATCATGCAATTACTTGAAAATAAGATCATCTTCCTGACCGGCGGCTCGAAAGGCATCGGCTTCGAATGCGCAAAAAAATATATCGAAGCAGGAGCCCATGTGGTCATCGTCGCGAATGACTCGCCCTCGATCGCCGAAGCCATTAAAACGCTGGGGAAAAGAAGCACGGGCATCCTATCCGATGTGTCCCGGCCTGAGGCGGTAGAAGACGCCATCCGGCAGACCCTATCCATCTTCGGAAGGATCGATGTCATTCATAACAATGCAGGGATCGCCAATCCCTCCAAGCCTTTGCACGAGACGGAAGAATCCGAGTGGGACGCCCTCTTCGACGTCAATCTGAAAAGCATTCTATTTACGACCCGGTACGGGCTGGAGGCCCTCAGGGAATCACAGGGATGCATCCTCAACACCAGTAGCCTGGTAGGGGAAATAGGCCAGGAAAACCATGCCGCCTATACAGCAACCAAAGGCGCTATCAATGCGCTGACCAAATCCATGGCGCTGGATTATGCCCCCTACAAGATAAGGGTGAACGCCGTAGCTCCGGCAGGCGTCTGGACGCATATGCTGCGCGAATGGGGCCAGGCCCAGGAAGATGCCACCGCCATCGAAGAATACCTGGACGCCATCCATCCCCTGGGATATTGCCCCGAAGGCGACGTGATCGGGGACGCCTGCGTATTCCTCCTATCGGACAAGGCGAGGTTCATCACCGGCCATATCATGCCCGTCAGCGGTGGCGCGGAATTAGGCTACCGGCGCGTCATGACAGGTAAATACGATGCGGAGAAAATAAACGGCCAATAAAAAAGAGTGTGCATTTCGCGCTCCCTTTTTAACTTTGCGGGATCATTCAAATCATAAGGACATGAAACTTCCCATACCGCTGGTCGCCGGCCTGGCTTTTATCGCAGGTCTATCCCTTGTCTCCGGCTGCCGCTCCTCCCGGTCCGATCGATCCTCCGACGGCAATACGGCCCTCTGGCAACAGCAACCGCTCACCATTGACGGATCCGACGACGATTGGATAAAGCCCCTGCCCTATCAGAATAAAAAAGAACAACTCTCTTACGCGATATCGAATGACCGGGACAATATCTATATCATGCTCACCACGGGCAGCCGGCAGGTCCAGCAAAAGATCATCCAGGGAGGATTGACCGTCTGGTTCAACACCCAGGCTGAAAAGGACGAAGCGCCCGCCATGGGCATCGGATTTCCCACCGATAGCCGTAATAACAGGGATAAGAATATTCTGGCGGCAGCCCGCCCCGACCTGTACAAGGATAAAATAGAATCCCTCACTGACCTCAAGGATTATTCCTTATTCGGATTCAATAAGGATGAGCCGGTACAGAATTTTGAGTATGGCTCCCGCAATGACAAAGGCATAGAAATGACGGTAGGCTTTAACAAGGACGGCCTGCTGATCTACGAAGCCCTCGTGCCCCTGAAGTCCCTCTTCCCCGGCGGCGGTTCCGCAGCCACCGGCAGAAGGGGCATTGCCGTAGGCTTCTTCATGGATGGCATTCTTCCCCCGCCCGGCCAGGAAGGCGGTGGGGGCGGCGTCTCCGTAGGGGGAGGATTGGGTTTCGGCTCTTACGGAGGCAGCGGAGTAGGCATTTCGATCGGCACCGGCCTGGGCAGCATCGGCGGAAGAAGACAGGGGCAACTTTACAAACAAAGCAAGATATGGCAGGTCCTGAACCTGACGAATCATCCATAAGAGCACAGTCAGTGTATCGAAAAAGGACAGTCCTGCTAGTAAGGACAGGCACATATCATTGATTGACAATAATTTGAGATCCCGGCATTTTTTATGCATGGCAGCTGGTACTATGATCACCAACTACATAAAGATCGCCTGGCGCAACCTGATGAAGAATAAGGTCTTTTCCTTCATCAACATTTTTGGCCTTTCCGCCGGATTGGCCTGCTGTATGCTCATTACCGTCTATCTGCTCAACGAGCTGAGCTATGATAAGTACCATCCCCGCGCAGGAGACCTCTACCAGGTGATCACCACCTTTATCACCCAGCATAAAGAAAGCACCTGGGCTACCACGCCGGCGCCTATGGCGGCAGCCTTGAAAAAGGAATTCCCTGAAGTGGAGGGGTTCACCCGGATACAATCCCTGCTGTTCGAAGATAAGACCCTGTTACAATATAAGGACCCCGGCGCATCCGGCTCACCCACTCCTTTATCCTTCTATGAGACAAAGGGAATGATCGCAGACTCCTCTTTTTTCCGGCTCTTTAAATATGACTTTATCGAAGGAGACCCCCAGTCAGCCCTGCTCGACCCTTCCACTGTCGTGCTCTCCGAAGAGATCGCGCACAAATTATTCGGCCATCATTCCGCCTTGAATAAAGTGATCCATGTCAGCAGTAATACGAATGGCGATCATGACTTCAAAGTAACGGGCGTCTTCAGGCCCCTGGGATCCCCCACCAGTATCGACGGGCGTTTCTTCATGTCCATCGGAGGCGGGGATATGGAAGCTTTTGCTCAACGGCAGGCCAATGATTTCGCGACGAACAATATGTTCTATTCCTTCCTGCTGCTGAAGCCCGGGGCCGATCCTAAAAAGCTGGACGCAAAATTCCCTGCCTTCCTGGATAAATATGCCGGCAAGACATTGAAAGAAGTAGGTTTCGACAAACGGCAATTCCTGGTAGCGGTCCCGGATGTCCATCTTCGCAATGATATCAATACGAACGTTAGCCCCGCCGGCAGTAAGACCTATCTCTATATTCTCGGATCGATCGCCGCCTTCACGCTATTGATCGCCTGTATTAATTTCATGAACCTCGCCACGGCCCGATCCGCCAAGCGCTCGGCGGAAGTAGGCGTACGGAAAGTGTTGGGTGCGGAAAAGAGATCGCTCATAGGACAGTTCCTGGGTGAATCCGTCCTGATGAGCCTCATCGCCTTCATCCTCGCCTGGCTTATCTCCCTCGCGTTGCTGCCCCTGTTCGGAAAAATGACGGGCAGGTCCCTGTCCCTGGCCTTTCCGGAGAACCTTCCGCTCTTCCTGGCATTCCTGGCGCTGGGTATCTTCACGGGTTTACTCGCCGGTATCTACCCTGCTTTCTACCTCTCCTCCTTCCGGCCTGTGCAGGTATTAAAAGGAAAATTCACCAATTCACTGGCGGCCGTCTCGCTTCGAAAAGGCCTGGTCGTGTTCCAGTTCATGATCTCTGTCGCCCTGATCATCTCTACGGTGGTGATCCAACAACAAATGCAATACCTGCGGTCCGCGGACCTGGGCTTTGAAAAAGCCGGGCAGCTCATCGTTCCCCTGCGCAGCGCCAAGGCAAAAGCCAGCTATCTTGCCCTGAAGAACGAGTTCGGACGCAATCCACAAGTGGCTTCCGTAGGCGCGTCCTACTTTTACCCGGGCATACTCAATATCGGCGACCAGCTCTTCTACCTCCCGGGACAGGGCTCACAGGAAGGCAAGCTGACGAAGTTGAATTTTATCGATATGGATTACCTGCAGACTATCGGTATCCAGGCCACCGCCGGTCGGTTGTTCGGCCATGACTTTCCCGCCGACACAGCCAGCCGCGTCGTCATGAATGAGAACGCGATCCGTACATTGGGCTTTAAGAATGCACAGGAGGCCATCGGGAAAAAAATTTATTCCACCTTCCGGGGGCAGGAAAGCGGTTATGAAATTGTGGGCGTAGTGAAGGACTTTCATTTTGAAGATCTGCATCAACCGATAATGCCGTACGCATTCCTGTTGAACAACAGACCTAATTACAGCTATATGATCCTGCATACCAGGACGGGAACAACGGCCCAACTGCTGAGATCCCTGGAGACAAGCTGGCATCAGCTGGATCCGGACGAGCCTTTCGAATATTCATTCCTGGACGCCGACTTCCAGAAGAACTATATGGCGGACGAACGCCTGTCCACGATGATCAATTACTTCACCGTTATGGCTATTCTCATTTCCTGCCTGGGATTGTTCGGCCTCGCCAGTTTCAGCGCCGAGCAGCGCATCAAGGAAATAGGCATCCGGAAGGTATTGGGAGCCAGCGTCAGCGGCATCGTCCTGCTCTTATCCAAAGACTTCCTCAAACTGGTGGGTATCTCCGTCCTGATCGCCTCTCCCCTTTCCTGGTGGGTCATGCACAAATGGCTGCAGGATTTCGCGTATAGGACGCAGATCGACTGGATGGTGTTTGCCCTAAGCTTCGTCATTACCCTGTTCATCGCCTTGTTCACCATCAGCTTCCAGGCCATTCGGGCGGCTATAGCCAACCCCGTTAAGAATTTGAAGACGGAATAGGGAAAAGACTTTATCCCGCAGGATTTTTCATAGGCTTGTTCCTTAGCAAAAACAACGGCCTACCCCTTCAGGAATAGGCCGTTGCGGATACGCTGTCGCTTAGTTTGCCTGCTTTGTCTTGTGGTCGCTGATGGCGGAGGGCGATACCGACCTTTTCTGTCCGAGGCTGGAATTAGGCACCGCTCTTGGCGCCGGACTGGGCCTGGAAGCCGGTGTGATAATACCCGAGGTCCCTGGCGCACTGCGACGGTCTTTACCGCCTCCATCGTTATAATAGGGTTTGGTCCTGTCGCTCACCGCCTGGTGAGGAACCGTCTTTTGTTCGCCGGTCTTGGATTGAGCCATTACCTGGTTGCCGGTCACCATGCAAAATGTTACTGCCAACGTAAGAATGAATACCTTTTTCATAAATTTTAATTTTTATGCGATAAAGGTATTTTTACGGGCATAGCAGGACAAGGGGGAAAACCCCGTTTCGGTCGCCGGCCGTACAGCACTTACAGGCCCCTTCGCCGCAGCCTTCTCTGCCTGAAATAACGGGCTGTCTCCCGTAAGAGCCAGCAGGTCAGGTACAGTAGTTTATTGGCAAGCCATGACGCAATAAGTATACAAATGATGGCCAATTTAACAAGTTCCCAGACCAGGTTAAACAGGTTGTCGATCATTTGCCCCTCTATTCTCATGATTTCTGCTTCCTCTCTGCGAGACATATAGGATACAGGATAAGGAGGTCTATTGCACGATCGATGAGTGCGTCGGTGATTGTGTGACATAGGAAGGTTTTTGGTTGGGGGCAAAATTATTAAATATATAAACCTATTTATTTGTTATTTACCATCGGGAAATACTAAGCCCTGCCCCTGATCGTTATGGGGGTAAACCCATATCCCATGTCATCTACTTTCAAACAATTAGGAAAGGCCTATGACCAGATGGAGCGGTTGGCGCATCAACGAGCCGTCCGGGAAGCCAAAGAGGAGAAATTACGCGAGAAGGCGCAGGAAAAGGCGAATGCGACCAGCTCTGTAGAGCATTACAACAAGTTCCTGTCCAACCTGGTCTCCCTGCATAAGGAAGAGAGTGAAAAAGTAGATTGGGAGGGTATCCGCTCCGAGACTTCTCCCTCCGAACCCGTCCCGGGAGACCGGCAGGAAAAGGCCGCCTCTTTAAAATTAACAAACTACCAGCCTTCACTGATCGATAAATTATTCAGCCTCCGAAAGAAAAGAATAGCGTCCCTGGAAAAGAAATTGGCATTGGCCCGACAAAAGGACAGGGCAGACTATGAAAAAGCCAGAACGGAATATGAAAAAGCAAAGCTGGATTGGGAAAAAATGAACCGAATGGCGAAGGGAGTGCTGGAGAAAGACACCGCCGCCTATCGCGATGCGATCGCTCATTTTATGCCCTTTGCGGAGATCAAGGGATTAGGGTCGAAAGTCGATTTCACGATCCATACGGATCACCTGGTAGCCGACCTGCAAGTCACGGGTGATGATATAGTGCCCAATTACACCCTTTCTCTTACTTCCACGGGTAAACTATCGAAGAAAGAGATGGCGGTCTCGAAATACAATGCTTTGTACCAGGATCATATCTGTAGTAGTGTACTAAGGCTGGCGAGAGAGACCTTTGCCCTTTTGCCGGTCCCCTTTATCCTGGTGAATGCCATTGCGAATGTCTTGAATCCCTCGACGGGAAAAATAGGGGCACAAACCATCCTTTCCGTGTTTATACCTGTGGAAAAGCTGGCCGACCTGAATTTCGAAGCGCTGGACCCCTCGGATTCCATGCAGAATTTCAGGCATAATATGCATTATTCCAAAACGACGGGTTTCGGGCCCGTGGAAAAGCTGGAAGTCGCTGCTTAGTTGTAACTTCATGGGATAACTAATTCGCATAGTACGCATGCCTGCAGCTTTTTTAAATACCTGGATCGAAAATCGAAGACGTAAAAAGGCTAAAAAAAATACTATTCACGCCCCGGAAATAGGCTGGACCATACAGGTGCCCGTCATCTTCAGCTTGTTCTCCGAAAAAGAAAATAAGATCAGCCGGGTGAGAACGGAGAGGATGCTGGAGAAGCTGGATAAACTGCACCTGATAAATCAGGCATCCCGCACTCTCTTTTTTGCACAGTACGACCGGTTCAATATAATAGCTTCCTCTATTTCTCCCCTTGTAGAGATGTCTGAATTTGAAAAACACAGAAATGATCGCGACAGCAAGGAATTATTCCTGCAGCGCATACAGTCCTCCCTTCCTCATGTGAGCCTGGATCATCATAGGGAGATGACTTCGATCGGCGGAAAGGAGTTCGAAGATTTCCAGGTCTCCATACAGGTAGGGGATAGGATCCTTTTCAAGGCTCATATGTTTTCCGCAGCGGTAAAAGATCATAATTTAGGGATCTCTGTAATCTATCAAAACAGCGTAATAGGAGATAAGATCTTACATGCATTAAACACTTCCGTCTTTTCTTAAAGGCCAGCACCCTTTGCTGCGTTCATTTGCTGCATCACCTTATACTCTTCCGGTGAGATATCCACCAAAGCATAATGCCGGATGGCATCGATGGTCATTTCATCCAGGATGTCTACCGTATTCTTATACGTGGCATCAGGTGAAGGCTTCAGGATAATATTGAAATAAACGGGGTCAGTTCTTCTCTTTTTGTCGATGATCACTTCCCGGATCTTATTGAAGCCAACAGCTTGCATCTTTCCCGCATCTTCCTTCTCATAATAATAGACCTCATTTTTACCTAAGAGGATCGTTAGAACGGCAGAAACTTTTACCGGCTGCAGATCAGGAAGATCTGCGTCCTTCGGCAGCCGCAGTTTCATGGCCGTAGGCTGGCTCATCGTAGTGGTAAAAATAAAGAAAGTGATCAGCAGAAAGCCCAGGTCCACCATTGGCGTGAGGTCGACCCGCGTAGAGAGTTTCTTCCCTTTTTTAACGCCGGGGCCGTTTTTTCGACCCCCATTCGAAATAGGTAATTCAGCCATAAACTATCCTTTACACAATGGGATGCCTATGGAATAAGATTCCATAAATCGGGAAAAAAAGAATAATTGGCTACCTCCTGGACCCATTCCGTCTCTTTCGATAACCCATATCGTCTCTTTAAAAAGGAGTAGTCTGGCTTATGTGGCTTTTCTCATATATAAATTACTTCCTTTGGCTTTGAGCCGAGATTAAACCTGGTCCTGACGCTTATCCCTGTCGTCCGCAAGACCCATATTACCTGTCGAATGTTGCCACCTTAG
>Ga0307517_10006316_pt1 | contig 17588 bp, 14 predicted proteins | sample 23_EM_MG_FD_194515 | JGI IMG/M metagenome (GOLD analysis project Ga0307517, IMG submission 194515) | Populus trichocarpa ectomycorrhiza microbial communities from riparian zone in the Pacific Northwest, United States - 23_EM | ecosystem: Host-associated > Plants > Roots > Unclassified | place...
GTAAAGACGGATGAAGTGCTGCCATAGCTAACCATCCATACTCTGGAAGAAGTCTCCGCCAATACCTTCACATGAAAGTTGGCTAAGGGCGAGAAGTTTCAAAACTAGATGACATAAGAAGCTCTAATGGTGTTTAAAATGTAAACCAACATTACTTGTCTCAAAATGTTGTTATCTCTGATTTTGCTTGCTTGTGTCTCTTGTTCATGGTTGACAATCGAGGATCAAGATATCAACTAAGTTTTATCTTTGTTATTGAATCAACTTTTTCTAAATAATGAGATCATGCATTTTCCAAAATTATATCTTTATTTCTTATTGTGCATTTACGCTGAACACCTTTTGCTTTCAGGAATCCTAAAAGCGGATCTTTCACAACACCACATACACCTTGCACTAAGAATGAATGGTCAAACTTTAACAAATATGTAGTAGTTGTGGAAGAAGAAAGAGATGAAAACAATATTAGAGAATTCATAAAATTAATAGAGCAATATGAAAAGACCTGAAAACTTGCTAGAGACGAACTTGAGACCATAAACGTGGGTGATAAGCAGGTTAAAAGAGAAATGAAAATGAGAACCTTTATCACCCTTAAAAAAAAGAGAAATGATTGCCCTACTATAAGAATATACAAATGTTTTTGTCTGGTCTTATGAGGATATGTCTGGTTTGGATACAGATATCGTAGTACACAAGGTACCACTTGTAGAAAGATGCAGACCGGTCAAACAAAAGTTAAGGAAAACCTACCCAGATGTCCTGGTCAAAGTCAAGGCAGAAATTAAGAAGCAATGGAACACTGACTTTTTTTTTTTATAAATAGCTAAATATTCACAATGGTTATCTAACATAGAAAAAAGGAGAAGATCAGATTCTGCGTGGGCTTTAGGGATTTAAACATGGCTAACTCTAAAGATGACTTTCCCTTGCCATATATAGATGTTTTGGTCGACAACGCTACATGCAATTCCATGTATTCCTTTATAGATGGCTTCTCAGGATACAACCAGATAAAAATGGCTCCAGAACATAAAGAGAAAATGACCTTTGTTACACCCTAGGATCCTTCTGTTACAAGGTTATGCCATTTAGGTTGAATGTAGGAGCCACTTACTAGAGGGCCATAGTGACTCTATTTCATGCTATGATGCATCAAAAAAAATAAGGTATATGTGGATGATATGATTGTCAAGTTCAAGAAAAGAGAGTCATTTCTAGGTTTTAAAAAAGTTGTTTGAGATATTAAAGAAGTACAAGTTGAGGCTCAACCCTGCAAAATATTTATTTGGAGTAAAATTTGAAAAGTTATTAAGATTCGTGGAAATAATTGAAAAATAGAGGTGAATCCTAATAAAGTAAAGACCATTCAATCTATGCATGCTCCAAGGAAGCAAGAAGATTTCTAGGGAGATTTAACAATATGGAATTATTGTTGTTTGATTTTGATACCATGGCTTTTGCAACCAGGAACTTTTCAGAAGAAAATAATTAGAGGCAAGAAAGTTTATATTTCATCAAGCTAGGCCAGCTTCAAATCACCAAGAATCAATCACCTTTTTCCATTTTTAATGAAAAAAAAAAAAAAAAATAGATGAAGGAGCCCAGAAACAACCAAAGAAACACAATGGAAAAGGACATAAATAACAAAAAGACACTAACCTTGAAATGCCAAGAGAAAATCAGAGAGGAAACAGTCATCAAATGAGTGAAAAGGAGGAAAATACATCAAACCACCCAACCCCACATGCTACCCTTGGAAATCAAGTGTTGATAAGGTTCCTAAAATCTTTTTTTTTTAATCAAATGTAAGAATATAATAGATCAAAATGAAACAGGCCAGGAAGCTAGCAAGTCATATATACACATATACAAAATCAGAAGCAAAAGGGAACATGCTCCCATTCATAAAAAATACAGGGAGACAACTACCTAGAGAGAAAACTAAAAATATCACATCGGTTAACTAAGGAACCCAGGATCCAGCAGGTGCCAAAGATAACCAACCAAAAAGAATACCAACAAAAAAAAAATCCAACAGCTGACGCAATTTGCAGCTGAAACATAAGAGAACCACCAACGGCTACTGAAACACACAAGGGCCATTAATAGGAGGCTTGCAACCTCAACAGCAAAAGCAAAATAAACTCAGCCAACATCCAGTCGGGAGTAGTTTGCGGCATGGAAGTGGAATATTGTGTAGAATAAGATTTGAAATCTCCTGAAGACTCTATCAACCCCCAAGCACTTTCCTTCAAATATCCGCTTGTTCCTTTCTTCCCATATAAGGTAGACACCACTGCCCAAGGAAACTCTTCGCATCCGAGCTTCAAGATTGCTTTTCCTAAACCTCAGACCACGCAGAGCACTATACAAAGTCGTCATGCTCCTACCAATCTGCAACCAGGACTTAATCTTGCCCCACAAGCAGGATGTCCATTCACATGCAAAAAAAAATGGTCATGCGACTCCCCCTCATACTGGCAGAACACACAAAGGGGATCACTAGGAAGAAAAGGTAACATATCTCGAGTTCGAAGCTTCCACTGAACTGCCAGCCACAAGATGAAGCAGTGCTTTGGGAGAGACCACTTTTCCCATACAACTCTTTCCCATGAGACTGACGAGCCAGATGGTCGAAAGAAGTTATAAGCATGAGACATAAATTTATCCATTCCAGAATTCCAGCCACTCATCAATGCAATACTCCTAGATTGACTTCCACAGTGCCGGATGGTGCAGTCTTTAAGGAAGATAATAGACTTCCATTAGGGAGAGGAAGAATGGTGGGCAGAAGCAGTCCAAATAGTTCCATTGCGCAAGTAGAAATGGTGCACCCAACGCATCCAGACAGAATCAGATTTGAGATGGATATTCCAAAGCTGTTTTGCAAGAAAACTCATGTTGCGAGTTTTGATATCGAACAATCAAATGCCTCTTTCTGCCTTAGGTAGGCAAATAGATTTCCAAGCAACCAAAGCAGAAGTGCTCTTCCTAACATCCCCAGTCTAGAGGAAGTTCCTGCATATGCTAGTGATTTGTTTGATAACAATCTCTGGCAGCGGGAAGATGTTCAACCAAAACTGCACCTTCCCATATAAAATAGATCTCAAGAGCTCTAGCCTTCCAGCAAAAGTGAGGTGCTTGCCAATCCAGCCTTAAACAGACAATTCCAAGGAATGTATGAGAGGGGAAAACTGATTAGCAAGAAGCCTATGAGGGCTCAGGGGGACTCCAAGATAAGTGAAAGGAAAGCATCCTTTACGAAAGCCTGTAGTATGAAGAATACTTAGCTTCTGACTAGGACTAACACCTCGAAAGAAAATTGAAGACTTACTCGGATTAATATCCAACCCTACAGTCTTGCCAAAGATTGTGAGCTGCTGGGAAATACCATTAACTGAAGAGTAATCCCCACGATAAAGCAGCAAGACATCATCCGCAAAAGCGAGGTGGCTAATGCCGTGGATACCACATTTTGGATGGAATCGAAAGCCAGGCTGCCTGCAAGCAAGTATAAGCATCCTAGATAAGTATTCAATGCAATAGATAAATAGATAGGGGGACAAAGGATCTCCTTGCCACACCCCACTTTTCCCAGGGAAGAACCCATACAAATCACCATTTACAGCAATAGAGAAGGAGGTTGTGGAAACACATTGCATGATAAGGTGAACAAATCTCTTAGGGAAGCCAAACTGTCATAATAAATCCCCTATAAAGTTCCACTGGACTGAGTCAAAAGCCTTCCGAAAATCAACTTTCATTAGACAGCAGGGGGAGGACCGTTTCCTGTTATACTGCCGAAGAAGTTCTTGAACTAAGTTAATATTATCACTCATTAATCTGCCACCTAAAAAAGCATTCTGCATGGGGCTGATGATGCCGGACAGAACATGAGCAAGGCAACCAGCAAGAATTTTGGCAATAACCTTATAGATCATATTGCAACATGAGATCGGCCTGAAGTCACTTGTAGAAGATACATTTGCCGATTTGGGGACCAAAGCAATGACTAAGTGATTAATCTGTTTGAGAAGTCTGCCAGAGATGAAAAAGTCTTGCACAACAACATAAAAATCTCTCCCCACAACACCCCAGGCTTGCTTGAAGAAAAGAGAGGAGTAGCCATCGGGACTAGGAGCTTTCTCATTCTCAATACTGAACACAGCCTTCTGAATGTCCTTATTGGAAACTGGAGAAAGGAGAAACTCATGAGAACTTGGATCTATGCAAGGCCCACATTGGATAACAACACTATCCAGGGGGATAGTAGCTTTTGAAGTACCAAGCAAACACTGGTAGTATTGCACAAATTCAGCTCCCACTTCTTCCAAAGAGGTGCTAAGATTACCATGGCTACACTGAATGGCTAGAATAAAATTTCCCCGGGTGGTTCTGACTCGTGAGGGCATGAAAAAACTTGGAGCCCTTGTCACTCTCTTTGAGAAAATTACGTTTGACTTTCTGGCTAAAGAACATGTTTTCTGCAGATTTCAGCCTCAATAACTTCAATCGAAGGAGTTTGTCCTGCTCTAATAGAAGAGAGTTGTCTCTGTCATGGTAAAGTGCAATTTGATGAAGATCTAACTCAGTATCAAGTCTTGATACACGTTCAAAAATATAGCTGAAGTGGAGCTTATTGAGTTCCTTCAATGGCCCCTTTAGAGATTTGAGCTTCCTGCAAAGAGTACACATGAGAGTGCCATAGACAGAAATATACCAATTTCTAGAGACAATCTCCATAAAGGTTCCTAAAATCTTTGATCAAACAAGATGAGGCTAAAGAAATTACTTAACGCAGATCCATTATGTAGAAGCATAATTGACTCCACTCCGGATTGACTAAAAAGAAGACATGGGTCAACAGAAGTTCACACTGATTTAGTCAGTGGATTTTGACTCAATGCTAATGACCCTGTACAGTCAAGCAACCAATTAAATAGTTCCTTAAAATTATAAACATCAATTAAACTGTTGGCTTTAGATTAAACCACCTCTTCCTACGAGCATTCACTTCACTATCAATGTTGCTTGTCATTGTCATGTAGAAATAAAACCTACCACTAACAAATGGAATGGAACTGTTTCGGGCAGACAAACTGTACTTGGTCTTAAATTAATATGCTGTTTTTTGCGAAGTATATTTTCACATCCAAGCTTGATGATAAAAAAAGAAAGAAAAAAAAAAGAGTAGCAATGAAATACTTTCCCATGCTTCTATTCTGCTCCTCTTTGTTGTTAATCATAGAAAGTTCCACTGCAATTGATACCATAAATACAACTCAGCTTGTTAGAGAAGGTGATACCATTGTTTCAGCAGGCGGAACCTATGAATTAGGTTTTTTCAGCCCAGGTAAATCGAAAAACCGGTACTTGGGGATATGGTACAGCAAAATATCTGTGCAGACTGCAGTTTGGGTTGCCAACAGAGAAACTCCACTTAATGACTCATCAGGAGTAATTTTAAGGCTTACCAACCAAGGAATCCTTGTTCTTCTCAATCGGAGTGGGAGCTTGATATGGTCTTCTAACATATCGAGACCTGCGAAGAATCCAGTTGCACAGCTTTTGGATTCAGGAAATCTTGTTGTGAAAGAGGAGGGTGATGATAACTTGGAAAATTCCTTGTGGCAGAGTTTTGAACATCCAGGTGATACGTTCATGCCAGACATGAAGCAAGGACGGAATAGAATAACAGGCATGGACTGGTACATGACATCATGGAAGTCACCTGATGATCCTTCCAGAGGTAATATTACATATATACTTGTTCCTTATGGATATCCTGAGATTCTTGTGATGGAGGATTCGAGGGTGAAGTATCGGTCTGGTCCATGGAATGGTATGCGGTTCAGCGGGACGCCTCATTTAAAACCAAATCCCGTATACACATTTGGATTTGTTTTTAACGACAAGGAGATATTTTACAGATATCATCTTCTTAATAGCTCTAAACTTTGGAGGGTCGTGGCAAGTCAGAATGGTGATATCACGAACTTTGTTTGGGTTGATAAAACACAAAGTTGGCTGCTTTATGGCACAGCAAATACAGATAATTGTGAACGCTATTCACTATGCGGTGCGAATGGCATCTGTAGTATAAGCAACTCTCCAGTGTGTGATTGCTTGAATGGATTTGTTCCAAAAATTAAAAAAGACTGGGATGCAATGGATTGGTCAAGTGGCTGTGTTAGAAAGATTCCTCTAAATTGCTCTGGAGATGAGTTTCGAAAGCTGTCTGGTGCCAAGTTGCCTGAGACAAAAACATCATGGTTCAACAAGAGTATGAATCTTGAGGAGTGCAAGAGCACATGCTTGAAGAATTGCAGCTGCACCGCATATTCAAATTTGGACATCAGGGATGGAGGAAGTGGGTGCTTGCTCTGGTTTGGTGACCTGATTGATAGTAGAATTTTCATTGAAAATGAGCAAGACATTTATATACGGATGGCTGCATCAGAACAAGGTATGAATTTATCCTCAGACTAGAAAAGGCAGTATCTATTACTTATCGATTATAGGAACTTGTAGTATGTTATAAATTAAGATTATCTTCCAAAATCATGTTTAAATATTAAGCTAAGCAAAAGCTAAGATGGGAAATCAACTGCTTGAGAAGAATATGTCCCGCTGAGAGTGTTCTGTAAACAAGTATACTTGTGTTACCCTGTGTAAATAGCATGATAACTTAGCATTCATAGCTCATTATCGAATTTGCATAGAAGATCTTGAAATATAATAAAATCAACGCCTAGACATATCACTTGGTAATATGATGGAGGATTACCTGACCAGAGCTAATGTAAATTTTCCAGCCATGCTACCTAATTAACGAAGACTAGGCCTTTTTTTGGCATTTAATTAGTCTTTTGATTCCCCATCTCTCTGCGATTCTGTAGATGATGGTGGTGATGCTGCAAAGGTTAATGCTAAATCCAATGTGAAGAGAAGGATCATGGTAAGCACTGCGTTGTCTACAGGAGTTCTGGTACTTATCGTAGCAGTGGTCTTGTATGTTTGGAAAAGGAAGCAGCAGAAAAACAGTAAGTTATTCACACCATATGAAAGTCTAAGTTCTTCTATCCCTCTCCTTCAATTTCGAAAAACACATTTTAGTTCGTTTTCCAATTTGATTTTAGCAAGCTATGGTACATCCACAAAATATTAAGAGCTCATTATCTTTTACGTCTTAAGTAAATTTGAGTTTAACAGAAATTAGTGATCCCTTGTTTCTTTTCTATTTCTACCAATTCTGCTTGCAGGAAACATATCAGGTGGTTTGGGAAGAAGTTCAAATTACAAGCACAAGAAAGAAGCTCTGGAATTACCGGTGTTTGATTTTGATACCATGGCTTTTGCAACCAGAAACTTTTCAGACGAAAATAAACTGGGAGAAGGGGGCTTTGGACTTGTTTATAAGGTACTAATCTGAAAAATGGCAATGCTGTTTTTCGGCATTAACTAGTTCTCCGGTATTAATTTCTTTGGAAATATTCAACCACTGGATAGACCATTTTTCAAGTGCAAAACAACAACCATTTGGCAACTGTTCCAACAGACCACAGTAGTATTCTCAAAATTTTCAAGACAATGTACGACTTAATTTGCTTGTGATATTCACTGATCATTTTCAGGGGACTTTGAAAGATGGACGAGAAATGGCTGTGAAGAGGCTCTCTAAGAATTCAAGACAAGGACTTGACGAGTTCAAAAATGAAGTCAAGAATATTGTGAAGCTTCAGCACCGGAATCTCGTGAAGCTTCTAGGATGTTGCGTTGAAGGAGAGGAAAAGATGTTGATCTACGAGTTTTTGCCTAACAAAAGCTTGGACTTCTTTATTTTCGGTTAGGATTTCTCAACCTGCAAAAATATAGCTCAATTATTATACTCGATTGTTTTCATTATCCAAACACCAGAACCAACTCTATGTAGTATTATAGATCAATTAGAACACAACTTTGAGGAGAAAGTGCGAACCAAAAGCACCAAAAACAAACATTTGTTGAGTTTCATTCAAGCCCCTTAGGAAAATGGCTTGGTGAGGAAGAATTTTCTCCACTTTCTCGGAGAGAAATTAAGCGAGTGTTCATTATGCATCATGTTTTTTTCTTATTCTTGTATATACATTTATGAATTGATAAAAACCAGAATGGATTGGCTTTGGTAAAAACAATTGGGCAGATGAAGCAAAAAGCTTACTTCTAGATTGGCCTCAGCGCTTCCACATTATCAATGGGATTGCTTGTGGACTCCTTTACCTTCATCAAGATTCAAGATTAAGAGTAATTCATAGAGATCTGAAAGCCAGCAATGTTTTATTAGATAACGAGATGAATCCAAAAATTTCAGACTTTGGCCTGGCTAGATGTTTTGGAGGAAATGAAACTGAAGCCAACACAAACAAAGTGGCTGGTACATAGTAAGTCTATCAAGCATCTCTAATTTATTTCTATTGCCCACAAATGCAATCTAACACTAACATTCTGTGTACGTACAGTGGCTACATATCCCCAGAGTACGCAAATTATGGACTCTACTCGCTAAAATCTGATGTCTTCAGCTTTGGTGTATTGGTGCTAGAGATAGTAAGTGGGTACAGGAACAGAGGATTCTGCCACCCAGACCACCAACTCAACCTTCTTGGGCATGTAAGTGTCATAATTGTTGCATTTTCTTGTTTTCTGAAACCACATTTCTTTGTTTCAAATGACGTGGTTAAATTTCAAAAATCAGGCTTGGAGACTGTTTAAAGAAGGCAGGCATGTGGAGCTGGTTGGGGGATTAATATTTGAAACTTGCAAATTATCTGAAGTTCTACGGTCGATTCACATAGGTCTATTATGTGTGCAAGAAAATGCAAAAGATAGGCCGAACATGTCACAGGTGGTTTTGATGCTGGGTAATGAAGATGAATTGCCTCAGCCTAAACATCCAGGTTTTTTTACTGGAAGGGATCTTATTGAAGCAAGCCATTCATTAAGTCAGAACAAACCATGTTCTGCAAACGGATGCTCGGTCTCCCTGTTAGAGGCACGGTAGATTTGTATCTGCCATGTATTTGCAGAAACTTTTAGTTGCTTCTAGCTTCTTCTTCTTTTTATCAGCATAAAAATAATGTATTTTGTTCAAGCACAACTTTATGCATCAGCAATGAAGCTCAAAATTGTCAGACATTTGGATTAAGTGCACAGGAAAGTAATTGAAGAAAGAGCAAAAAAATTATAATACTCCTACTAGCGTACTAGGCATGTACGTTAACATCTAGAAAGCAAGGAGGGAGATCTCAAATGGAGTAAAAAACCAAAAATTATGCTTGCATATATCTAAAGAGAAAAATCACATGCCACCACTGGAAATGACAACAATAAGAGGCAAACACAAATTTCAAGAATTGGAGCTTGAAGGTATTTACCTTTATAGTGGCACATTTGTAGTCTGTAGAGTTAGCTTCAATTCCTTTCTGGGTTCGCATTAAGGAGCGTGTGTGCTGTGCCCATTTGAGAGGCTAAAATGGATGCCTTGGTACTTAGTATTTGCATTGCAAAATCTCTGCACGCCGTGACACCGTTTCTCGTTGAGGATTTTCGTCGAACACTTGCTGAATCAAAATAGTGATCAGACGCTTTCAATGGGTTGGGTGGACAAAATGTTAAGACCAAGAACAAGGTCCAAAAGGCAAGTATAAGCGCTTAACGAGTGGTGCAAGACCTGGAAAGAGCCTGCAGTGAGAGGTTAGCAATTGCATCATTAAAAATTCATCGAATGGGTTTGTAGTGTCTGTTACCGATGAGGTTTTTAATTTGCCATGCTGTTTTTCTTATATACAATAACTAATAAATAGAACCATGTATTATTATTTTTTCTATCATTTGATGAACTTAAATATCAAATAGAAATACATATTTACTCATTTAAACATACTTATTCAAAATAATTAATTTTAAACTAGAATTATTCATTAAATTTATTTCAAAATAAAATAAAAATTATGGATGTATATTCAATTTAAATTCTGAATTATTCTCAATTTATGAGAATAAAATTATAAACTATATTTATTTGTTGTGTCATTAATATATCCAAATACCGAATAAAAAATAATTCACAAGCTATTGTACATCTAGCTACCTAAACATGACTATTCAATTTAACTTAATATTTATAGAATATTTTATAAGATAATTTTAAAAAATACAATAAAATGAAAATCCTAAATGAGAATTCAGTTAAATTTTTAATTAGGCCTAATTTCTTCTTACAATAAAAATATATCATATTTCTATGCCATGATTGAGATCTCTCGCAATTATGATAAAAGTTAAATGGTGTGGAGAAATCACTGTAGATCAAGAGACGTTTTTTTTTCGTCCCTAGTGAGTGGATGGCGCCTACGCCATTAAAAAGGAGCGTGTGACGCTTTCCGATGGCCAAATCTGGCTATCCACCATCTCACTAGATGCACAGTCGTGCCCTCTTCTACATGGTGTGGCACGCATAGACAGATAATGGTTGGATTGCCGCTGGTAATCGATTGTTTGCGTTTCTTTCTTTCTTTTCTCTCTCTTGACAACCAAAGTGCACAAACATCCTCTTTGTCTGTTGTTTGTCAGATCTGACATGATTTGTCACACCTACGATGCTTGGGTCTGGCAACCATGCCGACCCAAACCCGTGCCTGAGTCACCACACTTGCGCGTCTAGGTCTGAAAACCATGTTAGACCCACAGCTCTAGGGTCTCGCGGCCATGTCTGACCCAAGAGCATTGGGTTTGACGGTCATGTCAGACCTAGACGACCCATGATATGGCCCATCAAACCCAAGCCTAAGTGTAACCCAAGAGCCTAACCTAATCTATGTATTTAAAGAGAAATTCTTTGCTAGAGAATTTGTTTTCCCTTTTTCTTTTTTCCCTCCCCTACTGTAACATTTTCTCTTAAATATACCAAGAATTAAGCTCTATCTAAACTTAAGCTTTTAGGTTTTGAGAAGGTTGAAGAAGTAAGTAAATGGTTTACTCTTTTGTTGTTTTTTATTAGGGATTTGATAGTTGGTGGATTAAAGAAGTGTTTTAGGGTTTTTATGATGGTTAATGTATTGATTTGATATATGGATGATTTTAGAGGTGTAATTGATGTTTTAAGGTGTTAGTTGACTTAAAATGAACTGTTTAGATGATTGGAATTACATGTTTTGAAGAAAATTGTTTGTTTTTAGGATATGCAGATTTGAAAACTAATAAATTGGGATTCTGAAAATCCTAATCAACCAGTTAATTGGTTGGTCTAAACCGGCCAACCAGCTAGTTTGATGTTGTTGGTTGGCTGGTTGGTCTAAATCGATCGATCATTTGGTAATCGAGTCTGTTAGATTCGATTAGTATGGGGAATGTTTAAGATCAATTGAATAAATTAATTTAGCTTTATAATTATGTTTTTATCTCTAAACTTAGAGTTTCAATCTTTTAAGTTGTTTGGTTTGCTTTGAGTCTATTTTTTAGTGTTTTTTCTAGGCTTTGTGGACGCTTCTAACTGGTAGATTGACTAGTTACATGAGAATGGACTTCCTGTTGAGCTATAATTGATTAATCAATGCCGCAGTTTTCCTGGCAACCAAATTTCCAGAGTAGGGACAGCGGCATTTATACGGTGGAAAATTTTACTGTGTTTAATTTACAACTACTATATAATTATATAATATAATATAGTTAATGATATTTTAGCAAGAAATTTAACAACTCTTCAAAGGTCGAGAAGAAAGACAGAGACTACTAATTTATTTATTAAAGAAAGACATTAATTAATTTATTTTTCGTTACAGAAATGGACGTTAAAATAAACCGACCACGCATCACAGAGGAAACGTTTGGCCTTTGCAAGAAAGCATTGACGAGAGACAAATGGATATGTACACAGGGATTCAAATCGTCAGCATCGAGTAGTCTTATTTTACTATTCTCATTCAAACGATGGAGGGTCAATTTCAGAGACAATAAGAGAAAAATATTGAAAATCATACAAAATGAGGAATTCCCAGGACTCTAATTCATCACTTGCTCACCAAAATCAATTTAAAAGAAAGAAGCAAGTTTACTCAAGCATTACCTTAACAAAGTTCATTGTCGGAAAAATAATGGGAGCATCTGTGGACAGCATTTCTAAACTTCTTTATATCACCATTTTGTTGCTGATCATAACGATATCCACTGCAGTTGACATCATAAATACAACTCAATCTATCAGAGATGGAGGCAGTATGGTCTCTGCTGATGGAAGCTTTAAAATGGGATTTTTCAGCCCAGGAAGCTCCAAAAACCGATACTTGGGAATATGGTACAACAAAGTATCTGTCATGACTGTAGTTTGGGTTGCCAACAGGGAAATCCCCCTCACCAATTCATCAGGTGTGTTAAAGATTACAGGCGAGGGGATTCTAGAACTTCTCAATCAAAATGGGAGCATCATTTGGTCTACAAACTCATCAAGGTCTGCAAGAAATCCAGTTGCACAGCTTTTGGATTCAGGAAATCTTGTTGTCAAAGAAGACGGTGATGATGACCTGGAAAACTCCTTGTGGCAAAGTTTTGATTATCCGTGTGATACACTCCTGCCAGGGATGAAGATGGGGAGGGATTTAATAACAGGCTTTGATCGGTACTTGTCATCATGGAAGTCACCTGATGATCCATCTAGAGGTAACTTTACTTTTAGAAATGATCCTAGTGGACATCCTGAGCAAATTCTGACAGAGAATTCAATTGTGCGGTATCGGTCTGGACCCTGGAATGGTCTACGTTTCAGTGGGGTCCCTCAATTACGGCCAAACACTCTATACAAATTTGAGTTTGTTTTTAATGACAAGGAAATCTATTACAGATACCAGCTTCTTAACAACTCGATTCTTTCAAGGCTAGTGCTAACTCAAAATGGCAATTTCCAGCGTTTTACCTGGACCGATCAAACAGATGTTTGGGCGTTTTATCTGGCACTATTTGATGATTATTGTAGCCGATATGCATTGTGCGGTGCATATGGGACCTGTGATATTACCAGCTCCCCTGTATGTGGTTGCTTGAAAGGGTTTCTACCAAAAGTTCCAAAAGTTTGGGACATGATGGATTGGTCAGATGGTTGTGCTAGAAGGACTGCATTAAATTGCTCAGGAGATGGGTTTCAAAAGTACTCTGGTGTAAAGTTGCCAGATATAAGAAAATCCTGGCTTAACAAGAACATGAATCTTGAGGAGTGCAAGAGCATGTGTATGAAGAACTGCTCATGTACAGCTTATGCAAATTTGGACATCAGGGAAGGAGGAAGTGGCTGCTTGCTCTGGTTCAGTGAGCTGATTGATATGAGACAATTGAATGAAAATGGGCAAGACATTTATATAAGGATGGCTGCATCAGAACTAGGTACGAAGCTATCTCATACCTAAAAAGACTCTAATACTGAGATTCTTAATACATTGAAAGCTAATACATATAAAGTAGATTAGCTACAAAATGACTGTGTAAGCATGCAAGAGATGCAAATTTTCTTGCTTTCTTTTTCATCCTTTGAAGCAGGGAATTGACAGGTATTATACATTGAAGAGAGACTGTGTAAGCACACAAAAACAAGTAACCTCATAGTGTATATGAGAATTGGATACAAAAAATATGAATAGCTAAGCATATAATCTGGCAACATGATGAATTGATTTACTTTACCAAAAGCAGTAAATGTAATTGCAACTTCTAACAGAATAAGATTGATTGGAATCATGCAGCTTCCTTAGAGGTCCATCCTGATAACTAAAATATCCATCGACATTGTTTACTATGAATTTGGTTGATAACTGAAGCAGACAGGTCCAGCTAGTGGGATTTATCCGAATTAAACTGACCAACTAAAAAATATTGATTAGTTGAATTTTCCTATTGTTGATTTATAACTCCCAGTTTTTCTGCTCAACTGCCTGTGTCAGATCATGATGTTGATGTGAGGATTGACTCCAAATCCAATAAAACAAAACGAATGAGGATCATAGTAATGTCTGTGGTAACTTCAGGAATGCTGCTACTTGGTCTAGTCATGGTCTTGTTTTTATGGAAAAAGAAGCAGAAGAAAGGCAGTAAGTTGTTCAATCTACAGAAATTAACTATTTTCCTTTCCCACTGTTATTTTTCTACACTGAACTGTGATCTGTAGTAATCCGAGGGACAAATCACAATCACTATTATACTCGAATGACAATGAAATGCAAGTTCATCAAAAAATACAGATCGATTGTTTCTTTCCTTTACATTCCTGCTCTATTTTGTAAACAGGTATTCTCAAAAGAAGTGCAGACGATAGCTGCAAGAAGGAATATCCAGAACTTCAGCTGTTTGATTTTGGTACAATTTCTTGTAGCACCAACAACTTCTCTCATACCAATAAACTAGGACAAGGGGGTTTCGGACCTGTTTATAAGGTAATAATACAATAAGCCATCATGCAATTTCTTCATGGCCACTATGATTCATATATGAAACTCCTGGCCACCATTGTAGTTATCTGGTAATAATTATCTCAAACCTATTCAATAGATTGAACTTACCCTTTATGGATGAAAAAGTGATTCCTTACCTAGTGTTCCAATTTTTTTGAGTTCAAATAAACGCAAGTAACATGCAGCACTAAGCAAATATTCTCAAATTTTACATACAAACTGACCTCGCTAATTGCAAGGAATGATAATTTTCAGGGACTACTGAAAGATGGACAAGAAATAGCAGTGAAGAGGCTCTCGAAGAGTTCTAGACAAGGACTTGATGAGTTCAAGAATGAAGTCATACATATTGCAAAACTTCAACACAGGAATCTAGTTAAGCTTCTGGGATGCTGCATTCAAGCAGATGAGAGGATGTTGGTTTACGAGTTTATGCCTAAAAAAAGCTTAGACTTCCTTATTTTTGGTTTGAAACTCTCCATACCATTAAAAAGTTAATTAGAGACTGTCTCTTTAATGCATTGACTTGAGTAAAAAATTGACAGATCGAACACAGAGCACACTTCTAGACTGGCCAAAGCGGTATCACATTATCAATGGGATTGCCCGTGGACTTCTTTACCTTCACCAAGATTCAAGACTAAGAATAATTCACAGAGATCTGAAGGCAAGCAATATCTTATTAGATAACAACATGAATCCAAAAATTTCAGACTTTGGCCTTGCTAGAAGTTTTGGAGAAAACCAAACTGAAGACAACACAAACAGGGTGGTGGGAACATAGTAAGTACCTCCAACAGTTGCTGTTTATGCCCCTAACTTGCCAATGCAATTCAACATTCAATGTTTGCCTGCAGTGGCTACATGTCACCAGAGTATGCAATTGATGGGCTCTACTCAATAAAATCAGACGTGTTCAGCTTTGGTGTATTGGTGATAGAGATAGTGAGTGGGAGCAGGAATAGAGGATTCTATCATCCAGACCATAACCTCAACCTTCTTGGCCATGTAAGTTTAAGAAAAAGTCCAAACAATTTGTTCATTCTAAATACCGAATCTCCTTTCAATAACATGATTATTGCTATCAGGCATGGGGGCTATTTACAGAAGGCAGGTCTTGTGAACTAATTACTGAACCAATAGAAGAATCATGCAATTTACCTGAAGTTCTACGGTCAATTCATGTGGGTCTATTATGCGTGCAATGCCATCCAAACGACAGGCCAAGCATGTTATCTGTGGTTTTAATGTTGTGTGGTGAAGCTAAATTGCCTCAGCCAAAACAACCAGGATTTTTTACTGACAGGGCTTTGGTTGAAGCGAATTCTTCATCGAGAAAGAACACATCATGTTCAGTCAATGATTCCACGATAACCCTTTTAGAGGCAAGATAGAATTTTTATTTTTCCCCGATATATTTCTTGCTATGCTCATAGAAACTATAGTGCTTCTCAGTATAATTCGTATACGTGCGAAAATGAAAGTTTAAGAATCTTGTTGTATACTGGACTTGAAAAAAGCATTGAAAGCAGCTGAATTGGAGTAAACATAAATGACTTGCGCATGGTACATGTAATAGAAGCAGAAACACAGAAACCATATGCCAGTACTGGATGAAATCTAAGGAAATAGAGAGCATGGAGTTGTTAATTACCTTCATTTCCATTCTTTTTCTGCATTGAGAACGTACTTGCGTATCCATTCTCAGAGACTAGTTTGATTATATTGGACATGCAAGCAAAATATCAACCAAGAGAAGGCAGAGTTTTTCGTTGAGGACATTTGTCAAACAGTTGATGACATATGAGAGATTATATACTGGAAAACCAAAGACTTTTATGGGTTGTTGTAAGGAGAAATTGAAGATTGCTTGCAGCCTTTCCCGGTGATCGGAAAACTGGGACTGGAAGGCGTTGTCCTGTTCTTGCCTCGTCGTCTCTCTCTCTTGGCTTTTGAGCCTTCAATGACATGGGCTAAGGGGTTGGACTTTAAATTTAGTGATTTGGGTCTTCATTTATTTGGACTTGAGCTTTTTCGTTGGGTTGAGCTTTTGGATTTGGATCAATAAATTTTAAAATTATTTTCCTCTTACCACTTTAAATTTTTAATGGCAAACATACAAACGGAATTAAATGATTTCATTCGAGTTTGTAAATCAATTCCAATATTGCTTGAATTTAGTCTCCTTTTCATGTTTGATATAAAATAATAATAAAAATAATAATTACAGAACCTCCTATAGTTTCAAAAGAATAAGCAAGAGAAAATCAAATCCACACTGCACAAAAGAATTTAGAGGTCTGCAATTTTTTACTCTGATCAAAACCCAGCTGAGGTGCATCACAAAAACACACAATCAACAAACAAAACCCCCTCCCTCTCTTTCTAGTTTTAAATGGCAAGAGATAAAGAGAAGCGAATTTCTCCTTGATGCATGGTCGTAGGATTGTAGGAGCATTTTACATTGTGTGGTTCCAAGCTTGTGTAGTTTGCCGGCAATTAAAACGGCAGGGTGGAGATGACGATAGGAGCTAGTGATTGTTGAATATATTAGGTATAGAAAGTTGTTTGTGCTTTGTGTTGGAATTTTCAATTAGTACAGAATTCTCATCTGTTTAAATTTTTGAATTCATTTCTACCTGCAAGTGTGTTGGTTACAAACATGAGGATTGTTGATAATAATAATAATAATAATAATAATAATAATAATAAATAAATAATAATTGAAATCAATTCTATGCTATAGAAAGGATTTTCATTATTTGGGCCTCGACCCTCTCCACTAATGATATAGGTATTTACTCTTCACAAGCTGACGTGATCAAATTATATAAATATTTTATGTCATTAAATATAAAAATAAATAAATTTATTCAATAATAACAAACACCCCATGCCTCACGGCAATATATGTCGCGTAGAGGAGACTAACTGTAGCATTTGAATACAGAGCTTAACAATTGTCAATTTTCATAGATTGTTGACTTAGGATGGGCTAATTATTAATTAACAACAGCTTAATAATTACGAAATTTAATAACTGCTCGTATTCGAAAGAAGACAGACAATTTCAAAGCTATTGGGATTAGGAAAGCATTGAAAATTTCAGTAATC
>Ga0307517_10006317_pt1 | contig 17586 bp, 12 predicted proteins | sample 23_EM_MG_FD_194515 | JGI IMG/M metagenome (GOLD analysis project Ga0307517, IMG submission 194515) | Populus trichocarpa ectomycorrhiza microbial communities from riparian zone in the Pacific Northwest, United States - 23_EM | ecosystem: Host-associated > Plants > Roots > Unclassified | place...
TTAAATTAAAAACCATCAATATTAATATATATTTTTTAAAATTATTTTATAACCTCAATTTCAAAAGCATTCTTAACCAAACACATTAAACTACTTTTTGTTCAACCTCAATTTCAACCACCGTTTTAACCAAACATACATATATATCAAATCAACCTCAACCAAAAGTACTTTTTATAAAACAATTTTTTTCAAACCACAACCACAAAAGCTATCACAATACCAAACAACAAATTCAACTATTTCCTCATAAAATATGCACTTAGATAATTTAGCAAACAATTGGTTACTCCTCAATGTTTTCAAAACCAATATAAGGTGCTCAACATGTAGTTCTATAAAAGAATTATATATTAAGATGTCATTGAAGAAGAGTATCACTAACTTCCACAAATAAGGTTCCAATAAACTATTAATCAAAGCTTGGAAGGTTATAGGAGCATTACTTAAACCAAATGGCATTACCTTAAATTCATAATGCCCTTGATGTGTTCTGAAGGCAATCTTGGCTATATCTTCATCCTTTATTCATACTTGATGATATCCTGACTATTAGTCAGTTTTGAGAAGAATTTTGATCTATTAAGCTCATCTATAAGGGGAATTGGAAACTTGTTTTTAATGGTAAGATTATTTAATTTTTTGTAATCTATACATAACCTCCATATATTGTCTTTCTTTTTAACCAAAAGTACTAGTGAAGCAAAAAGACTACTACTATGTTGTATGATCCTATTTGAGAGCTCTCTCACTAATCTTTCAATTTCTTCATTGTGAATAAAGTAAGTCCTATAGGGCTTGATGCTCATTGGTTTGGCCCCTGAAATTAATGGAATCTGATTATCTGATTCCCTAATTAGTGGCAACTACTTTGGTTCCTCAAAAACTGATTGAAACTCTTTCAATAATGCTTTTATCTTTTTTATTATCATGGTGAGATTCCAGTTCTTCAGAAGTGGTTATACCAAATAGTTACCCTACAAAAACAAAGATAGTTTCTTTTAAGTTCTTATGAACTTTAGTGGTTGTCATCATCTGTAATTCTGTTTGTTCCATAATGTCTTTAAGTTCTATAGTCCTTCTTTCCTTATCGAAAGATATCTTCATCTTGATAAAATTAAAATTTAAAAAAAAACCAGAGAGTACCTCCTTAACCAATCCACACTAAGAACCATGTCAGATCATCCCAAATTTAGAACACTTATAAATCAACATAAAATTCATATCCTTGTATAAAGCATATAAGTTTCTACTGTTACATACATTGTGGAAGTCTTTTGAATAACAGCCTTGATTTCTTGGACAATTGCTTCATTAATGAAGTAGTGGGTGCTTCCACTTTTTTGTTGCTTTTGGTGCATCATTCTTCATTTGATTGTTAGATATGGGAGGAAGATTGCCTTTCCATTTATTGATCTCAACAGTTAAAGTCGACCTTGCAGTCACCTTTCTTCTTATCATATTTGCATTATATTCTTCTTGCCATTTTGCTTGATCAAAGGCTTGTATTAATAAAGATGGTCTAAGAATCTTCAGCATTGGCTTCACATCGTTTTTTATCCCACCTATAACTGACCAGTTCTTCTATTAGATTTCCAATTCCTCCTCCTCCTAAAAAGCGCGTTAACAACATTCAAGAATATATTTTTTAAGTTTTTATTGCTTTTTGCTATTTTTTTGTTTTTCTTAAAAATACTTCAAAATGGGGTCAAAAATTGAATAATAACAGTGACTATAACTAGTTGATTGGAGATTCCAGGATCTAGATTCAAATAAAAAACTAAGTCATATATAAAAAATAATTTCCAACATAAGAAGACCAAAATGCCCTCCATGAGTCTGGAAATTACAAAGAAAAACCCATGTGAAAGGACTAAAATGCCCTAAAGAGATGCCTTATTTTTTGTCTTTTTCTAAAGGCAAAGATGTCTACTATATTCTAAAAAATGAAAAGACAAAAAAGTCTTTGGTTAATAATTCTAATTTTTTTACCTTAAGGGTAAATACGTCATTTTATTTTTAAAAACATTTGAATAAAAATAAATAAACCCTCCAACAATCTTTTTAATGACTAATGGGCCAGTGTAAAAGACCAAATTGCTCCTAAAATAAAGGCTTTCATTTTTTCCATTAAAGGGCAAAATAATAATTTCACCATCACAATCCATAGTAATCTGTGTCTAATTTTATAGTGAAAAACCCACACCCTATATATTTTTAATAAATGAAAAAAAAAACATCACATTTCTTTATAATTATATGCAAAATAATCCTTGTTTAGGAGAATAAATTAACAAAAAGATTCTTAATAGTTGAGCTTAATAAGTGCATTAAGGAAAATCAATATATGATCTTGAATGGTATATATAGACTTAGATTTGTTGCCTAGTGCTCCCTTTCAAATCACATACCGAGTTTGATTGATTTAGCACATGATAAAAAAAATAATCATGGAAACAAGGATAGCCCAAGAAAACATCGCAATTAAGAAAAATGAAAGGTATAAGAAAAGATTCAGCTAAATATCTAAAACATGTTATAAGCATGCATATAGCCAAGGAAAATGTAATGGTAAAAGCAACATTGGCCACCATCAAACCAAAAATAATCATTTAACAAGCTTATACACAAAGATGCAAGATAAAAACAAGTACATCTGCAAGGTGACCAAGTTGATGATGTTTAAAAGTGTGGCGAAGGCGGTTTCCAGTGCTGTTAAATAATAATATAAATCATATCTTAGGACCTTACCTAACAGCTTAAGCTTTTGGGTTGAATTGGTTCTTTGACATGATATCAAAGCCTTAATGACCAAGCGGTCACGAGTTCGAATCTCACCATCCCCATTTATTTAATAAAAAAATAAGCACAAGTAATATGAGTCCGTGCAAGTTGCAAGCCCAAAGGACTTCTAGGTTGAATTGATTCTTTTACAAGCTCACATGAACTTGTTGTAAAAAAGAAACGTATAATTCAGTTGAAAAGCACTAAGAAAAGCATACCCATGTATGTATCGTAGGCATCCTGTAGCGAAATGAACGTGTCAGTCTAGCTGCAAACGAAAACTGTTATCACCCCAACCTTAACAAATAAAAAATGCAGAAGAAAGATAGCAGAGACGGAAGAAGAAGAAGAAGAAGAATAAAAAGAGAAGAAGATAGTTTTACCGAAGCCTTAATAATTATTGAGGACGAGAATTCATTCAACAAGGGAGTATTGTTACAACTCCAGTTTCATCAATCATTCGGCAGCAAACAAGCTCCAGCAAAAGAACAAACAAGACATCAAACACGTGGATTAATAAGGATTCCAGTAATCTAAGCATGTGTAATAAATGGCCATAAGTGAGTAGTTATTGTAACTGGTTCTCACTTGGATTATATTAGAGAGATAGTTAGCAACTGGTTAGATGTAGTTTGTAGTTAGCTAGAGGGAATTCTCAGGTATAAAAGGGAATGGGAAACTTGTTCTTAATGGCGAGATTATTTAATTTTCTATAATCTATACAGAACCTCTATGTATTGTCTTTCTTTCTAACCAAGAGTACTGGTGAAGCAAAAGGACTACTACTATATTGTATGATCCTCTTTGAGAGCATCTCTCTCACTAATCTTTCAATTTCTTCTTTGTGAATAAAGTAACTTCTATAGGGCTTGATGCTTATTGGTTTGGCCCCTGAAATTAGTGGAATATTCTAATGATCCAATTTCCTAAGTGGTAGCAACTACTTTGGTTCCTCAAAAACTGATTGAAACTCTTTCAACAATGCATTGATCTTTTTATTATCAATGTGAGAGTCCAGTTCTTCAGAAATAGTTATAACAAATAGTTGCCCCACAAATACAAAGATAACTTCTTTTAAGTTCTTATAAACTTTAGTGGCTGTCATATGTAATTTTGCTTGTTTCATAATGCCTTTAAGTTCTATATTTTTTCTTTCCTTTTCAAAAGATATCTTCATCTTGATAAAATAAAATAAAAAAACTAGAAAGTATCTCCTTAACCAATCCACACCAAGAACCATGTCACATCATCTCAATTTTAGAACTCTCAAATCAACATAAAATTCATATCCCTCCATAAACCAAATGAGTTTTGGGAAAAAGGTATTGCACTTAATAACACTTCCATAGGCTACTGTTACATACATTGTGGAAGTCTTTTGAATAATAGCCTTGATTTCTGACAATTGCTTCATTGATGAAGTAGTGGGTGCTTCCACTTTTTTGTTGCTTTTGGTGCATCATTCTTCATTTGATTGTTAGATTTGGGAGGAAGATTGTCTTCCCATTTATTGATCTCAGCAGTAAAAGTCGACCTTGCAGTCACCCTACTTCTTCTTATCATAGTTGCATTAGATTCTTCTTGTCATTTTGCTGATCAAAGGCTTGTATTAATAAAGATGGTCTAAGAATCTTCAGCATTGGCTTCACATCGTTTTTTAGCCCACCTACAACTGGACCAGTTCTTCTATTAGATTTCCAATTCCTCTTCCTTTTTTCTCAGCTTCTTGATTTAGTGACTATGGTTTGCAGTGTAGTCATTATTGAATCCAGCTATGTTTTGAATTGTTCATTCTTATTGAACTGTTCCTCTAACCGTTTCTAATTCTGCAGGGAATCCTCATGTCTTTATTGTTGCTGTTCTTGGGATTCGTCATGAATTCTTTACACATGTTCTTCCAACACCATAACCTTGTTATTCTTTACCATTGTTGGTAGGGAATGCTGCGAATTGTTTCGTTGGTGAATCTTTAGAGTCTCTGATACCAATTTGTTATGGACTCAGCTTTAACAACTAAGAAATGCAGAAGAAAGATAGCAGAGAGGGATGAAGAAGAATAAGAAGAGAAGAAGATAGTTTTACGGAAACTGTTTTATTGCTTACTTGTCGTCCAAGCTAGGAACTACAACAGCTTTTATACCTGATATTTCCCTCCAACTATCTACCAACAGCTAACTAACTCTCTAATACAATCCACGTGAGAATCAGTTAGAATGACTGCTCTTATTGTCATTTATTAGAATCCCCATTAATCCACGTGCTTGATCTCTTGTTTGTTCTTTTGCTGGAGCTTGTTTGCTGCTGAAACTGGAGCTGTGACAGAAACAAAGAAAGATGAACTGACATGCAAAGGCTATTAAATTCTGAGAGGTGCATGTTGAGCAGAATTGCAATAAAGAAAAAAAAATTCATGTGCAACCATTTGAGGCGAGCAAAGGATGGAGATCGAAGGTGTGGAAGCATAGGGAAGTAAACATAGATCTGGAGAGTTGTTGCTGGGTAGCACGACAAGTAGTTTCTCTTGCGGTGAACTTGGAAAAAAAAAAAACAATGGAGGACTGCTGTCCCAGATGCAACAGAGGCAAAACTGGCTCTTTTCTACAGCAAAGGGGATTCAAAAAAGATAGCAACAGCATCCAAGCAAGAGAAGTTCATGGACGAAGGACAAAACAACAAACATATCAAAGGCTGAAAAAGCGTGGATCTAGATGTTAATTGTGATAGGACAAAATGACAAAAAGCTGAAAAAGAAAAATAAAATCAAAGTGCAGCGCAAAGACCAGATATTGATGCCGAAAAGCAAGTGGTGTTAAGCTTATAAAAAAGAGTCAAGGAAGGGGGAAAAACTCTGGTTGGGATCAATAGCATAGCTGTCATTCCCCTACCCTACGCTGGAGGCAAAAAACAAAGAAAAACAGCAAAAACGCATCACGTCATTCTATCAACTGCGAGTTCAAGCAAGAAAACAGGGAGAAAATGGCAGTAAGGAAAGTAAGAAACATGAAGCTGGGCGAAAATGGTTCAAAACAACAACAATTTGGTTAAAATCGACCTGGTTATACTACTATCATACGCACATGCAGAGTTGGATGAAAAGGTTCTTGTTGAAACAAAGAAGGAGTGTCTCGTGTTGGGCTGGTGATGGGGAATGGCGGAGGTGATCTCCAGAAGCTGAAGGTGCAACATTGTTATCTAACCCTTAATTCCTTCTCGGTCTGGACACTGTCCTGAACTTCATTAGCGCAGCTGCAAAAGAGTGGAGGGAAGTCAAAAATTATCACTACTGACAAAAGAAAATAGCAAATCGAGCAGCATCCAAATCACAGCTAATGTCCAAATTCAAAAGAAGAGAAGGAAATAATGGACGCAAGATGAATCAGCAAGCAAGGAGGCAACGACAAGTCTTTGTGCTAAACTTAAATCTCAGCAAGGGTAGACGTAGTTCCATTGTGGGAGAAAAAGAGAGCATAAAAAAGTGCCACTTTCTGCAGGTACGAGTGCTGGAAAAGAGATAAGCATCGTTTTAAGACATCGCCGGCCAGAATAATTGATTAACAATGCTACGAGGGTTGCTTGAGATTCCTATGCTTTCCCATTTCTTAGATTTATTTTTTTCTTCTTAAGAAAAAAGGGAAAGGAATTAATTGACGGCAACATGGTTGCATGTTTTCTCAAAGGAATTAAAAAGGAAAAAAAAACTTCTATGATACCTCATGTAATTTATTGCCAATTCCAAAAGCTAAAAGTCTATTGAAAATGCATTAGGAACTTAACCTAAGCTCAACAATCCAAGAAATTCAGCAAAAGAAGAGATCAAATTTGCACAACTACCGTGTAGAACATTACTGTCATCATGCAGGCGGAAGAGCAATTAAGGATAGTAACAATGACAGAAAGACATAATTATTTTTATTAACGAAAAGTGTTGCAGATGTAAATTTAAATTTATAGTTTTATTTTTTTAAAAAAATAAATATAAAATAATTGTTTTTTAAAGAAATTTACAAAAGCTTTTAATAGGTCTACTATGAAACAACTAGAAATCCAAAAATAAAAAACATAAAACAGAAATCCAAATTAAAACATAAAATCCAAAAATATAGGAATAATAACAAAAGAGTTTTTTTGTTTTGTTTTTTCAGGTGTTTTGTACTATAATGTTGTACTACTAACAAAATAAAAGGCGTAGCATTCTATTTATAGAGAAACCTGAAGACCTTATAAATGGTAAAATATCAATTTGCCCCCCGAATAATATTATATATATTATTTCAGGACAATTGTAGAAATTTATTCAATCAATTCTCTACTTGATTTTTCTAGGTCTGGAATTGTACTTTCATGTATAATTTACATTCTAATCCTTAATTTCTAAAACTTATTTACAATCAGGTCACACTTGATTAAACTCCATTTTAATATTTGACTAATAATTCTTATATGTGTGACTATTATGTCTTCTAATAAGTTGACATAAATATAAACCACAATCTTAAATAAAATAAGATTAAATTAATTTACAAATTAATTTATTATTAATCCAATAATTGATTGATTTATATTTGAAGATTAAGTACAATGTCTAGCAATCTGTTATGATCTCAAAAATATTAGAAAAATCTTAAGTGGTTTAACTCAACCTTTCAGTGACCAGTTTTTCAGTGTAATTATTATCCATTCATCAACAATATTATGATTTAGACATTATAGTATAGAGTGTGTCTACTTCGTTAAAATTATAAAATACTTTTATAATTTTTTTCACCCTAAATTTATAAAAATTCTCCATATTTAGCACTAATTTATCAATTTTCAAGCTAGGGGTTTACATTGTACTTTTAATGTTCATTGGGTAATATTTTTCAGATTCAGACACATTGTAATGCTAAGTGTAAGTCGACTACATTGAATTTTATTACATTATATTCCAGAACATCTTGCTCCTCTTTTATCTCTTTCATTTTGTTTTTATCTATATTTCTTTATTTCGCTCAACCTATAGGCATGTAGACAACACAATGATAAGTAATGCATGATTTGTAGCATATCAGCTAAATAAAAGGGCAATAAATAAGATATAGACTAAAGGTAAATAATAGTTTGAAGTAATTTCAACATTTTAGAGCACAAGAATAATCAAATTCTAAATTTAACATCTAACAAAAGGGAATGAGCACAGTTTAATAACCATGATCTTCATATAAGTCAATTATGATACATAATGGGTCAAATAATAAGGTGTGATATTATTTTTATGAATAAAACACAAGCATGTTCTGAAACAAAAATGTTGTGTCTAGTTTAGTCTAACATTATTAAACAACCTAGTAGTCGATGCTCAAGACCATTAGTGACTCAGACAGACAATCCAATTAAAGGCAAAAAAGTTGAGTTTTAAATAGGTGTGATCTATATCTCTACAAGTCTAGGTACTGCTCTTATGAGATCAAAAGTCTTCCACTATTACAAACATATACGTTGTTAAAAGAAAATATGACCTAATCCCTAGCATGATTCAATCCTTCAATGTTTTAGAGAATTTCATCAAAGAAGCTAGCCAAAATTTACAAAAACTCATATCAAGAAATCATCATGAGATAACCACCCATCAATAGATTGTAATGTCAAAAGTTACCTTAAGGAAGATCATCATTTTATGCAACGATCAAAGGTAATAGAGGGTAGGGTTATTAACCATATAAATCCACTTCATTCTTAAAGTAAAAAAATATCACATGAAAGAAGATGAATGTTGAAGAATACAACAAATTCAAATTGATACATGTCCATTAGGTTCATATGGTATAAGCCTTGTCACATCAAGATTGCATGATGAATCCTTATTTAGTTAGGATAGTATAAGCCTTATCTCATTAGTTTTATATGACTAAACCCTAATCTATCGGGTTCACATGATTGTGATATGTTATATTAGGATATCCAAACTCTATGAAAATAGTATAGTGTTAGTCTGAGTGCCACGAGTGATCATCTTATCAAAATGATCAAAATATGGTGATCATGTCAAGATGACCAGTCCTCAATAGTCACAAGTGATCACCCTATCAAGATGATCAATATGTGATCACCGTGTTAAAATTGTTGCTACTCAATTTTTGACTCATGTTTTTTATAGATTTTCAGAAAAAACCAAAAATAGCAATCGTTGAAAATCATCAACCAACGCCACGCGGGTGATGTGTGACAAAAATAATCATTCTTTAATGGTCATATGAAATCACTCTATCAAGATGATCAATATGTAGTCACCATGGCAAGATGACCATTTCTTAGTAGTCACATCTAATCATCCTGCTAAAATGAACAACATATGATCACCGTATCAAAATAATCATATTGTCATTAACATCCACAAATAGATATGCAATAACCATGCAAAGATGATCATGTTTTTAGTACTAGTTAGTCGTAGACATATGTGATCACTATGTAGGGATGATCATCATTTTAGCAGTGGTCCTAAAATGGGCATATATGATTAACATGTGAAGATGGCCATTCTTTCAATAATATTAAACTTTATACATATATGGTCACTAGTAGCTCAAAATAGGCATATATGCTCTCCATATCTAGATGATCATATTTTTAAGAATATTAAGACATTGTTTGGGAACGCGGTGCAAACCGCGTTCCCAAAAAATTCAATTTTTTTTTTGCAAAAATTTAATATGTTTTGTATGTTTTGGATCTTTTTGATGTGCTGATGTCAAAAATAATTTTTAAAAAATGAAAAAAACATCATTGGCATGCATTTCGGCACGAAAAGTTATTTGAAAAACAACCATAACCACACTGTCAAACAGGCTCTAAGTTGTAGTATATGTGGTTATATTGTCTAAATGACCATACTTTTAATAGTTATCAAAAGACACATATGGTCATCGTGCCCATACTTGTAGCAATATGTGGTCACCATATCAAAAATGACCATTTTTTTCACACTACTCATAATAAGACACATGCAATCATAGTGTAAAGATGATCGTCTTTCAAAATCTTATCTCTTTTATACAAGCTTGCCAAGCTAAGATGTAAGTACTCTTATCTCCCAATACTATTGTCACATAAGCATTATAAAGAAGGGCAATGACCAACACTCCCTTTTTTCCTCAAAAGAAAAATTAAAAAAAAAAAAACAAAAAACAAAAAAAAAAGAAAGTCAAGCATAAAACCTAAGGATTTGGCCAGACAATCAAAAACACTAGCAGATAAAACAAAACAAAAATAATAGAGAGAGACTGTCAAATCTTAATTGCCTCCCTCTAAATTCAATTAGACAATCAGGAACGACTTGACTAGATGATCATAATGTCACCAACCTGATAATGGACATGTCCTTAAAAGTCTCGTGATCCTTAACCCATATGCTTTATACACCCTCCATATTATCTCTGATTCATTTTAATGGAGTCTTTACATATGATTTTCTTATGATTTAGTTCTCTTGTAATCAATTCAGGTAATTAAACTTTAACTTTTGAGCTTTAATTTGGTTAATTAGTGTGTATGGATGTGTTTGTGAGTTGAATGTGATTTTTTATTCTTATTTGCATATTTGGTTATTTTTGTTCCTAAATTTATTGAATGAGAATTAAGTATTAAGGACTAAATTGAATGATTCAAACATGGATCTAATTGAATAGGAGCTTATTGAAAAATATTATTACTTTTGAGTTTTTGTGTAATAAGTAATCTATAAATTCATTAAATTCAACCAAATAGATCGAGATGTATTTATTTTGAATGATATGATACATTTAGTATGACTATACTTTATTAATATTTTTTTTTTTTTTGTATAGAAAACCTTTAATGAGCTAGTTTGGTCATTAGTGAAGCTAACTTTGTCTAGTTTTTTTTTTAAAAAAAAAATCAAAATTAACTAACAAACATAAGGTTAAGGATTTATTGTTTTCTTTTTAAGTGTTGTGTTTATATGTGATGTATTGTATGTTATTTGTTCATAATTTTTAATTTTATATATTATTTTGTATCTATCTTAGATATAAGATTTCAGACCATCTAAACTCCAATAATGAGGTTTTTATTTTGGATTTTGTTGTAATATTTTCCCTTTTTTTTTTGTTATTATCAATATTAGTATTTATAATTTAATAACATCTTTAGAATTTCCATCACTTATTTTGGTACTTAACTTTTCTTTTTTACTTTACTTTCTTTTCCATATTTAGAATTTCCATCTTTAGAATTTCCATCTTAACCCTCGATGAATTTTTGGTGAAAATTTCTATTTTAGTAAAATAGGTTTAAGCCTTAAGACTCAAATGCATAGTTTCGAAGCTTGGCTTAGCAGGTTCACTCATTGAGCTATTACCTGGACTAGGTTGGGTTTCCTTCAAAACTTTATGTAATTGACTAAATCAAACTTAGGTGATCTAGTCAAAACCTAAGTGGGCCACAATCAACTTTTTTAAAAAAAAATTAAATTATGTCATTTTAGTTTCATTTTAGTTTTTTTTTTTTTAATTTTGTTTTAAACACCGTTATTTTGGAAAAATATTAAAAAAAAACACAATTGACTTGAGTCAACCAACTAGCATGTAGGTCGACCCACCCAACCCATGGCTCATGCATTGGGTCAGGGTCATAGGCCAGGCTGAGTTTCAAAAATATGCTCGATTGTGTTCTTGATGCATGAGGAAAATGAATAGTTTTAAGGTCTATATTTTTATTTGTACAATTTCATTGTAGATTTTTATAAAATTGTAATCATAATGCATGGTTTGATACGTGGATTTGGGCTTAAAGCCTAGATCTAATTTTAAGTGATGTAATTCTTGGGATATGGACTTTGCTTATAAATACGGGTTATAAGCTCCAATTGGATTTTGATGGCCTAATGTCTCTTCGAATGAGAGATTGAACTTGATTTCAATTTTCAAATCACCTCATATAAAAATGGTTAGAAAGGTCCATTGATTCAACATATAAATTAAGATAGAAAATTGGACAATAATATGGACTTGTATGATAAATTTTATTAAGTTAGAAATTAATGGTAACCTTGTCGAAGGCACATCGGATGATTGTGATCTGCCTAGTTATGTACACAACCATCTTAACTAGAACTCTACTTTTACAAATTATTTTGTTCATGATCACCTAAACATCGACTATTGTAATATGACTATGCACTTTATAGAGATCTATTTTGATGATATGGTAATTAAATAACAATCTAAGCATGCTCATTTAAAAGAATTATAGACATAATTTGATTGAATAAGGTTGCATAGATGAATTATTTAAAGTGTGTATGGATACTAACATTATTTGAATTCACTTTGTAATATACACCACAAAAAAGATTATTTGAATTCACTTTGCAATATACACCACAAAAAAGATAGGAAAATGCTAGGTTTTTGGTTGATTCTCTTATTGATCATCCTTCTATGGATATCATTCATTTACTTGAGTTAGATGTGGCAATTGCATCATTATAGTTGTGAAAATTTTGGTTTGATGGATTAAAAACTAAACATTGGGTCGGAGCAATAATAATCGTTATATCTTAAGTATAAGGTATGCTTATTCATTTTGCCTAATTTCTCGTGCAACAATAATAAGACTAAACAAAAATCCTTATAATTGGTTTCGTTGTCATTTTTATTGTGATGCAAGCTATAATTGCTTTGCAATACCAAACATGAGATTATCTTTAAAATAAAGTTTCACATTTAAACTTTAGTTATACATATTTCATTATTCTATCATTACCAAAATATAAAACTAAAACATTGAAAAACATTTAATAACATATTAACAAAATCTAATTGGCCTTGAAAAATTATTGTAAGGCCAGACCTATAAGCACTATTTACCGGAATAGTGTAATGACATTTTTGTCACTTCACTCAAGGAACTTTGCACTGGCTTTCAAGGGAAATAAAGTCTTTTCACATGGCCTATTTCTCATTTCCAAATTGACCGGAAACAAATAAGTATTTTTTCATATTGATTGCACAGTGAAACGACCAAAATACCCTTAAAAGTAAAAAATTTAAACTTGAGTATTTTTATATTTTCACAATTATTTTTTTGTTATTACAATTTAATTTGAGGAGAAATTTGGTATTTAACCAAATATAAAGAATAATGAACAATTAAAATGCACAGTAGAACGATGAAAGTACCATTAAAATAAAAAAAAATTAAGCCAGAGGTTAAGAATGTTTTTGGTTTTTCACAATGAGATTTTTATAATTAGAAAGTCAACTCAAAGTCACTTTTGTATTTAGCTTAATAAAAAAACAAAAAAGGACATGCGTGTGTGGCACACCCAGGGGCACGTGTGGCGCCTCCCAACATCCAAAAATATCTTTCCACCGTGTCGTTGAAAGTATCATGTGTCATCTTCCTTTTGTTGTGGCATGTGTCTCCGATAGTGGTTCGAATTATCACCAATAGACATTTTCATTTTTGTTCTTCTCTCTCTTCTCCCTTGAAAATTATAGTTTGACCATCTTGGTTATTGATATTTCAACTTCAGTCTCTATTCTTTTGATTTCTCAATTTTGGTTTTGATCTTTTTATAGAAGTTTTTTTTTTTAATTCCATTCTTGAATCCTATTTTACAAAATATTATATTCTCTAATTTGGTCCTCATGCTTTGGATTTCTAGTTTTTTACCTTAGCTTTTTTGTAAAAGTTTTATTGGTTTTTAATTTCATCCTTCAAATCAATAGTTAATACGAGATTTTTTTTTAGAAAAAAAGAACTTTATAAATTTCTTTATTTTTTTAATTGTATTATTCCAATTACATGATTTAGGTTGTGGGTTTAATGAAATATCTTGAGTTGGCTCAATCCTAATTAGCGTGGTTAAAAGTTTATCACACTCCAATCCATAAGCCACAAACTTGAAAAATTTGTATTAAAAAAATATCCACAACTCAATATTTCCATGTGCTTAAATGGAGTCATATGAATAAAATGATATATTACATCATGATAATGTTTGAAATTGTGGTAACGATTGCTGTACAAAATATTTTTTGCTTGAAAATATATCAAAATAATTTATTTTTTTAATTTATTTTGAAATCAATATATTAAAATAATCTAAAAACATAAAAAAAATCAACTTGAAAAAAAGAATTCAAAATTTTTCGAATGAGCTTTTTGATTGCAAAAACATTTATGATTTCATATCTTCTCTTTATTCTCTCTCTACATAAAAATATTAGGATAATTATTAAACCTCCTTTGAATAAAATTCTTATCTAAAAAACCCATCAATATATTTTTTTAATTACCCATCTTAACCCCAAATTAAAATATTCATTTAAAAAATACAGAAATATTTAATGATTTTATGTAGAAAATATTTTATAAGATTATATATCTCTAATGTTACATTTTCAATTTTTATGCTATGTATACAGTTGTGTTTATAAATATAAATTATATTTAAATATATGATTCAATAATCTCTTTTTTCTTTAAACTAATCAAATACAACTACAACTAGAAAAAAAAAAAAGGTGTCTTCTTAAATAATTGTCTGAATAATGGTTGCAATTTGAAGGAAACCAATTATGCTATATTATATAATATCATTGTACATATATATATATATATATATATATATATATATATGTGTGTGTGTGTGTGTGTGTGTGTGTGTGTGTGTGTGTGTGTGTGTGATTTGCACATATAAATATAAAACATTGTACGTAGAATCATTTCTATCAAAATTGATCATGAATCTGCATTCAATTTCATATATTATAAATCTCATTTTGATGTATCTGTTTTTTTTTCAATGATAGAATGATTCCATGTTTTAGCATTATTTCATGAGTCTTAGATGTGAACACCAACGAGGAGACCCGAGCAATTATATTTGTTGATTATTGAGTTCATTTAAATAAAATAAAAATGTAAGTGTTAAATAATATTTATATAATTTTATTTATTAAGAATAAAATAGTACTTTTAATTTAATCTATATTTGTATTTAGGTTAAGACTAAAACACTTATAATATACAGATCATTTAAAATTCTAGCTTTTTTTTGTGTTTTATCTTAATTATTTTAACAGTAAGCAGGTTTTTTTTAAAATTTCCTTCTTCCCTATCCAATCCATCATTAAAGGATTTCAAAGACAAGTCTTGCTTGCATTGAAATCAGAAAAAAATCTCTATGTTTTTCAGTTTATGGCACCAGTTGATTCGATTATAGTGTGAGGAAATATTGTTCGTATAGGAGAGGAGAGGAGAATTGACTGAGAAAAAAAATACCCACTGCAACACTCTAATGGATATCTCCCTTTAGCAACTTGCATTCCATCATGCTTTGAGAAGAAGAAGTAAATTTTTTTAAATTTAATTTTTTATATATTTTTAAATTATGCTCATATTAATAATAATTTTTTAAAATAAAAAATATTATTTTAATATATTTTTAAATAAAAAATATTTAATCTAAACAATTTTTTTATTAATATAAATATTTAAACTAATTTATATATATTTTAATTAATCTTGTCTTGTCTTATTATTATTATTTTTGAATTAAATCAATAATCTAAATTTTCCGATCGATTGATTTCCACCTTCGTCCTTCGTTCTTTAAAAAAACTAAAATTAAAATTAAAAAAAAAAAATCGAATTTGTCGCGCGATTGGACGATCAGTTATGGAGTTCCAATTCGAAGGTTAAAGCTTCGCTTTGCTTGCGATCTCTCTCCCTCTCTCCCTCAATTTCAGGTTTGCTAGGGTTTCTAAAATTTGATCGATTCGATTCAATTACGTAATTGTTTAATTGTTTTAGGGTTTTTCTTGCTTACCATTTCAATTCACTTTCTATTCATTCAATTTTATATCTTCAATTCAATTCACTTTGCTTATTATTATTATTTTTAAAAATCAATTCCATCAAATTACCCTAATTTCAATTTCATCATTTTTATGTGATCAATCAATGTAGTGAGTAGTGGGCGATTCAAAGTAGTGATTTTTTCTTTCTTTTTTAATGTTTTAAAGTCGTTTCCTTTTTGATTTGTTGTTTTGTTTGTTTGGCTGTTGCAGTTGGAGAGCATGATAATTACAAGTAGTAGTGGTTGTAGTAAAAGTAATAGTCAGTTATTGGTGTAAAAAAAAGGAGAAGGAGATGAATGTGCAAGCGCATCTGTCCGGGCAAATCTCCGGGCAGGTTCAGAATCAGTTACAGCCCCAGCAAAATGGGAATCAACAGATGCAGAATTTATCAGCTCCTACCACTGGAGGTGTTGCTGCTGCCGGTGCTCATTCTGTTAATGTATACAATGCTGAACCTGAGCTTCATAGATATCGCTTGTATATGCAACAAAAAATGTAAGACTGTCAGTTTCACCTTTACTTCCCATATTAGTTCAACTTGAGCTATTTCAGTAATATCTGAATTTGATTGCTATTGATGTATATGTTCATGTCCGTTGTATTTGCTATTTATAGAAGCATGGTTTAACACACTAAGCTCTGTTTGGTAATGTGTTTTGCTTGGAAAAAGCATTATGTTTCTCAAAAGCGAAAGCACCTGCACCGCTTTACCAAACACTTATGGCTATTGAGATATAGGAAATGACAATTCTAGTTTTTTATTCTAGTACCCAACTTTACATCTATACCCTTTTATTATTTATTTATTTTTATCTCCGAGATGGGAATATCCATGCCTTCTATTACTGACCCTTTTCCTTTATTTTTTACTGTCTTTCTAGATTTTCAATTATATTGCAGAAGCAGTCTCAGCCGGTTGGCGATCAACAGAAACAAAGGTTTAAGGAATTCGCCAAACGATTAGAGGAGGGTCTATTTAAAGCTGCTCAGACAAAGGTTTTTCTCATTCTCTATCTAACCCTTTATTTATGCGTGTATTTAGACTGTTATTTTTGTGTCCCCATTGTCGAGTCCAGAGATATAACTTCATGCTACTTCTTGTAAGAAAGAGGATAAATTGATCACTGAAATAGTGTTCTACTCAAAAAGGCTGAATTTTTGTATCCTAAGAATTGCCTTAAATGTAAACCGCTATACGATTTTTATACAAATTTGCTGGATTTCATTCCTTGATTGTTCTTCAGTTTTTTTTTTCTTTCTTTCAATTTACACTGCAATCAAATCTTTGTTGTAGGATGATTATTTGAACATGAATACCCTAGAGAGTCGTCTGAGTAGTCTGCTCAAGCGCCCCCCTGCGAATAGTCAAAACCAACGGCATCCACAGCTCGTTAATTCTTCCTCATCCATTGGTACCATGATACCAACTCCTGGTATGTCAAATAGTGGGAATTCGAATATGATGACTTCTTCTGTAGATACCATGATGATCTCTTCCAGTGGATGTGATAGCATAGCACCTATAGCTGCCAACACAGGGGGCCTGTTGCCATCTAGTGGCATGCACAATGGTTCCTTTGGTAGACCAGATGGTAATTTGAAGCCTTGTGGCACCTGTAATCTTCCTTGTTAATTGTTGCTTTGTTTACTTTGCGACCATGTCACACAATCTATGCTTGCAGGAAATCTGTCTAATGGCTATCAGCAGTCACCCGCCAATTTTTCCATTAGTTCTGGTGGAAATATGTCATCTATGGGTGTGCAAAGAATGGAAAGCCAAATGATTCCAACTCCTGGATTTAGCAATAACAACAACAACAACAACAACAACAATCAGTCTTACATGAATGTGGAATCTTCTAATATCAGTGGTGGTTTTTCGACTGCTGACTCTGCCATGGTATCACAGACACAGCAGCCAAAGCAGTACATT
>Ga0307517_10006318_pt1 | contig 17585 bp, 21 predicted proteins | sample 23_EM_MG_FD_194515 | JGI IMG/M metagenome (GOLD analysis project Ga0307517, IMG submission 194515) | Populus trichocarpa ectomycorrhiza microbial communities from riparian zone in the Pacific Northwest, United States - 23_EM | ecosystem: Host-associated > Plants > Roots > Unclassified | place...
GTCACTGTTATATCTCACCAGAATCAATATGTCATTGTTCAAGAAATTCAGTACGAAACTACACCTACACATCTCGATAACCACGCTAACGATATTTTCAGGTCCGTAGTTTGTAGTCAACTGGTAATAGATCACCCCCCTTGGTTATAATGTACCATATATGACCGAAGAGCGGACGTTGACAATGTCCCGTGTAAGACCGACCCAGCTCCCATGTTTCTATGGTTCCATCTGCTCAACTATGTCATTTTCTTATACGGTCTTCTTTGCCTCATTCACCCAAATCGAATCAAGTAATAGAATATATAAATACAATACTCGTACAAACAACTCAATCGCCTTTTCTCACTTCCTGAGCTTCCAGGCTTCTAAACCCGCTTTCGAGAACTTCTCAGCAACGTTTGGATCATCCGGCTGGGGATTCCTTTCGCCCAACTTTCCCGTACCGTCCACCGTTCCCTCCTTGTCCATCATCCCTATGCCCCCATAACTGCCCCCTCTTGCCCCCATCTCCCCAGGAGCTTCCTTGAACCGCACCGCCGCGCTCTCGCCTACACCCCCCGAATGATGCCTCGCCGCACGCGTTGTGAATCCATGCGCCAGTAACTCTCCCCCTGTCGAGCTATATTCCGCCCCGGCCGTATCAGGGGCTGAAGTAGCTCCAAAGTTGACGTATGGTGCCGATGTTGGGTACGCCCCGGCAGGCACTTGGTAATGTTTGTACGACGAGTCCGGTTCCGACACGACGTAGGTACGGTACCCGTGCGTAGTAGTAGGCTCGTGATGCGCGTGGTCGTACTGTTTCTCGTACTGCTCCGAGATCGTGCCGCTGTCCTGTTGCGGTGAAGGTGCGTGCGGGGTAGTCAACGGCGATGTGCCGAGGACAGCAAACGGCGAGTGGAACGCACGCACGCCGAGCGTGTTTCTTGTCGTTTGGCGGGCGAGTTGGAATGCGAAAGACATTTTGGGTGGGGTGTCTGAATCCTTCTCGCTCAAGGATTTATATTGCTGCCCCCCGATCATATACCAGCCCCAACATTCCCACATATTTTACTTGTATGCTCATTTAGTTACCTTCGTTGCCTATTCAGGGCGCTTTTCAATACCGGCCCCGAGCTAGGTACTCTTCTCCGTCTGAGCATCGTACGATAACAAAAATCGTGTCATCCATCCTTGAATATCAGCAACGTCTCCTTTCCCATTTTCATGCAGTCCTGATCTGATTTTTATTCCCAATACTTGTGCGGCCGTTACAGCTTCTCAACTCCTATGCGGAGCGGAGTATTCGGGGGGTCTACTAACACGGCCACGTGATCGGACATTACCATTTTCAGCCTTAATCCCAAACCCAGGTTAAACCAAAAGTTCGTATTCCAATGGGTTTCCATGGCCAATTCTCTATACATTATATACATTACTTACAAATCTTCATCATCCCCATTCTCAAGCGACCTGGCCTTCCGGAGTGAAGTACTGCCGCGCACTCATTGATGGAGCGAGTACTGGCGCAGTGCTCTTCGGTTTCGGTCGATGGGTATCCACAGCCTTGATCGGTAACGCATATCTGAAGAGAAATTAATTCGCTTGAGGTTATCAACGAATGAAAAACACGAACCTCTCTTCGTCACATCCATACGCCTTTGGCGTAAGCTTTATGACCGTATGCAGCGGGACATTAATATAAGGCAAATCCTCTTGTGGCAGATAGTGGAAATACGCATATCTGCACGACACCCCCCAAATCAAATAAAAACAGAAATGAAATGAACACATGAGCATATTTCGCCAACAAACAGCGCATAGAGCGTAAATTCTGCCGCAAAACGCGCAGCACTTACAGACAACGCAAAATGGCCTGGAAAGCACACAGGTCAGATAAACTTTTCCCAGATAAAACTAAAAAAAAGACTCTGTACCTGATGTCCAATTACCAGCACATTCTCCTGCCGTTCAAGCTCCATGATCACAGGTTCCAGCCTCACCACCACATCGCGGTACGATTCGCCCCCCCGATACCGGTAGTTGAACTTGTCGTCATCCCGATTCGCAAAGTCATCTGGGTATGCTTGCTATCACCACCACACGTGTTCCATCAAACAATGCATCTTTGGGAATTAAAAAGCATCTGACCTCGATTTCCTACAGATAAGGGATATACTCAGCATCAACCGGAAATAAAACGTCATCCAAACGTACCTCATATGTCATCCCATCGCAAACACCTCAAAAAAAAGGTGATCTAAAAAAAGCCCTATTCAAAACAAACAAGAACATCAAACGCTTACCCGCATCCAGCTCATCCAGCGATTTCCATGTCAATTTGGGATACTGAAGCTGCGCGCCCGTTTGTATCGTTCTCCGAAGGGTCGACGTCCAGACCTAGGTAGCAACGTTAGCATTCAAACAACAAACGGAGAAGAGAATGCGAGGAACTACAGTTAGAGGAGCCTCGCCGATGTTATCCTTGATCAACGCAGGCAAAGCATCTGCATACTGCGCTCCACGCGGAGAAAGCAGCGAATCACCACCGATTTTGCCCTCCAAATTAAACTGACTTTCACCATGCTAAAAATCAAAAAATCAAACTAGTCAGCCTTCCATCCCTACTTGACGAACCACTACTCACCCTCGACAGGTAGATACTCCTCGGCTTCAAATGCAAATTCATCAGATAAAACGCAATCCGACTCTGCAGATACCCATGAATCCGCGACACCGTCACCTCTTTCCCCACATTCACAATCTTGATGTACGACAAATGCGGCTCCGTAATTGTCTGATACACCTTTTCGTACTCGCTGATCCGTCTTAGGAAGTCCCGTCTGGCCTCTTCCCGAGAGGTGTCTTTGTAATCCGGATCCCCCGAGCTCACTTTCAGGGCAACGTTGGCGGCGATGACGGCGGGGTCATCGCAGACCGATTCCAGAAACATAAGATGGATGCCTTTCTCTTTGGCCACCCGCGCCTCAATGCTTGCCCTGCGAATGGTTAAATGTTTATTTAATTCGGAGGCGCAATACGCTCTACACACCTGCGCGCAAGAGAACTATTGGTCGCATCTATCACTCCTCTCAACCATTCGTAGAAAAAGAAATATAGAAAAGGCGAAACGCACCATGAATACCCACATTCCCACCTTCATTTAACCACTGTATCAGCATTTCCAAGCTATCATGCGCCAACTTTTCCCGCGAGTTGTTGGCCTCCCTATTGTTATGGTTAAACCACGAAGCAGTATGGTCTTCCTTGATCCCGAGCCTTCATTCGACGGTAAAAATTAGCAAATAAGAGGCTGGAAGGAGAGCAAGGAAGATAAGATAAACGCACTGCTGTGCCTTCTGCTTCGCTCGTGTGCGACGAAGCTGGCCGACGTTGAAGACCTATTCCACATCTTCATCGATACGCCCCCCGGATCTACACCGAATCGTAAAAAACCCACTTTGACTTCGTATTCTAGCCACTGCAAGGTCGTATATCAATAAAAGCAAGAGTGTACATTCTAAAAGATTTGAACCTTTAGGTAGATCATAAGCTTGTTGCTCAGGTACGATTTGCCCCTCGCAGGGAGGCCGACCTAATGCATGAATCAGCACAAGATCTCGACGAACAGGGGTATGCCGACGGCTCCCAAAGATAAGAAAGGTTATTGCGCAGAACTCACCATCGCAACGACGATCTTGGATTCCGAATAGTCCGGCTTCGCCACTGTAGGACCACCGCATGTTCAAACACAAAAATCCCAAAGCGTCAAAATCCACTGAACGAGCACAACGGGGGGGAGGAATAAAAGAACCCACCTTTGTTGCCTATACCCTTGACCGACAGCGGAGGCGACGGAGCCTGCGATCCTTTCCTGCTTACCACCGTCGACTCATCGAAGCGCTTCAACCTGGAACGATTTAAAGGAAGACGGGATACGAGAACGGAACGGCTCGTCAGCGCTCCTCCGGTGGAAAAAAAGAACCCGATAAGGAACGAGGGAATCTACTCACATCGGGCCTCCCGCACCAAAGGTCGCTGGAGGGATGCCGGGGGAATATGGCTGGAGCATGGTGTCTGTGCCCTGTTGCATGGCGTCCTGAAAGTCTTGCAGGGCACCGGAGACGAGCTTGAGACCCTGGGACACGGTTGGTACAGATAGATGATTGGCAGCGCTCATGATTCTTTAAATAATTCTGGATGGTGGAGTTGTGTAATGGCGAGTGATGAAAGATAACCTAAGCGAAAAAGATGCGAACGTGTGCCCAACTTGGAAATCGATCTAACCGTCCTTGGCGCAACCAATCGCCGCCACCTCATGCGTGTCGAAAAGCAATTAATTAATGGACTACAAAATACACATTGTAAAGAAATGAGGGACAAGAACCAGAGTCATGAGAGCAGCTCATTTCGTCAACGCCAAGAGCATCCTGAGGTATAGTAGTGATCACTGCCGATCCTCGCAGACCGCTGGATCGCGTAGCTGGTATCTGGATATATACATATATATGGATGTGAGGTGAGAGAGTGTGTGCGTGAAAATGTCGTTCATATGCCGAAGGCGAATTAAGAGAGAGAGTTATCCAGTCGAAAGCAGAGCAATGTCTAGACATGAGCTATTTATGTTCAGTCAGAAGCGAAATGGAGGAGCAGAATGCAGGCAGACCTACCAGGAGTCATAAGAAGCGTCACCGGTACGCAAATCCGAAAGGTGTCTTTAAAATTATCCGCGGCAGCACAGTATGCTGAAAAAGCCCCTTGGTCGGTGGTGACCACCATCCTCGTCTTGCTCACCAACCCTCTGCATCTGATCGCGATCATACATCCCCATGCCTCTGACCTGTCCACCCATCTCCCGTTGTCCAAGATTCGTCGTTCCCTCTCCGGATCCATTCTTCCCTGCTTGGGCTTGACCATATAAGAACGACTCGGATCCGTTCAGGTGACCATTACCATTAGGATGCAGGTGTGGAGGGTTGGGAGAGTGCCGACCATATGTATTGGGAGTAGTCGCCGTCCTGTAACCAGTTGGACTAGGAGCCGTCGCGTAGGGATGGGGCGCAGTAAGAGTAGCAGTATTCATAGCACTAATATCTCGCTGTTGCTGACTCCCTCGTCTGCTGTTAGGGGCAAGTGGTTGAACACTTCCAAGATCCCTCGTGTTGCCACCACGATCGCCTGTCGGTGTTCGCCGACTGTTTTTATGGTGTACTGGAGCTGGGCTCAGAACCAGTTGATTAGGTGTCGTGCCATCCTGAACCTGTCTTGAACGGCGACCATGGTCTCGTTCTCGACGAGTTTCCCGATGAGGCGTCGCGGCTGAGGAGGCAGATGTATGCTGAGGAGATTTTTTTCTTTTGTTAGCCAACCAACCAAACAATCGACTCGGTGGGCTTGGACCAACATTGTTTGCTTCCCAGCCCTTTCCGCCGTTAAGCAACATCCAGTCAAACACGCCATCTTCTGGTTCGTTTAACGTCTTCAAGACCTTTGAGAAGAGTTCTCTGAGGAAGTCGTAATCAGGAGTCTCCTCAAAGCCCAATTTGCGAACGTAGTTCATGTAGATAGTAAACTCCTCTGCAAGCCTTGTCAATGGACGTTACATCGGTTGTGCAGGAAAAAAACCAACCTGGAAAGCCCTCACACAGCTCGGAAATGGGGGTCGTTTGCTTTTTCTCGCCAATTTTCTCGTACTTCTGTTTGTTCGTTGCGGCTCTTAGACCCTGCCATGGAAGACCACCTCTCAAAAAGTACATGAAGACATGCCCTAGAGACTCCAAGTCATCTCGACGGGATTGTTCGCGACCGAGATGGGTGTTGATCGACATGTAACGAGCCGTGCCAGAGAGAGATTTACGTTCTCGATATGGAATGTGTACCTTTGTTTTTGGGTCGCGATAGTGCTTCGCCATTCCAAAATCTGAAGAGCACGGTAGGAGGGTTCCGTGAAAAGGTCTCAAAACAGAACAAAATGGCCAACATACCGATGATGTGAACTGTATTAGCATTCTTGCTGCCAGGGACTCCAATCAAGAAGTTGTCCGGCTTAATATCCCTGTAGATAAGAGACTTCTCATGGATTGCTTGCACACGAGTGACCTATGAAAGAATATGTCAGAACCGGTCGCATTATGTCCGCGGAACAGGGTCGCCGAGCAAGTCGGTGACAACAACAAAAACTTACCATCTGTTTCGCAGCCATACACACTGTCTTTATTGTGAACTTGCGCCCACACATGTCAAAGAGATCCTCGAGATTAGGACCCAAAAGGTCGATAACAAGAATGTTGTGGAGTCCTTCTTGACCGAAATAGTACACCTGCGGCACACCGGCTGAGGGTTTCCCGCAAACAATAAGGCGATGAGGGCGGATGGAAACAGGCAGACCACATACTTGTTCCATTCATAGTTCGATAGGAACGAAACTCGTCTCGTAATTGAGGAGCGTCAGATTTCCGGGGTTCCTGTTGGCGGCCTGGTGAGCGGTTGTGGAGGGGGCTAAGAAGAACGGCGGGTTCATACAAATTTTATTGCCACAGGCTGACTAGTGGTGACTTTGACACCTATTGGAAGAACATAAGTTTGAGGTTCAAGAGTTTAGAATGAGCCAAGCAATGGCCAGCGGGGTCGAAAGGCCGGCACGAGAGACCTGACGTGCCCATTGCCCGCTCGTCGACCATCACAAACGACGACGAAGGGCGCCATAGTATAAACAAGGAGACAGATACGCACCCTCGAAGACCACACCAAAGGAGCCCTCGCCAATTTTCTTGCCAACCTTGTAGTGGCCGCCGACGATGCCATTGTTGGTGGAAACGGAGTGATGGCCCGAGGAAGAAGCGATGACATGTGGGGTAGACATTTGTGGTGAAAGGGAGGAGAGAAGGCCTTTGAGGGTGGCCAGGTTGGGAGGAGAGGCAGGAGGGGGGCAATCGGAAGATGGTCCCAAAGGGCGGACTTTTTGATTTTCACACACGCCACATGGCGACTCGAAACAAGCATGTTCCTTTGTTGGCGCTCATCCACTTCAATTATGACTATGAATTGTGACGTCGATTTGCAAAGAATTTCGCCAAAAACGTGTGCAATGGAGGCCTTGTGCCTCCTTGTGCACTCACGATGCACCTCTCTTGTTCGCCTTGGAACGCGGATTCCTGACGACGACCAAACATCTTGGCATGTACATACGTCGGCACTTTACTCTCAGCGAAGGGATCTCGCTTGGAGGTCGTGACATGATTCAAACATTTCACCTTGAACGTCTCAGTTATTAAAAATTCCAGTGCTCCGTGCGCACTGCGCACCGCCGAAATGACTCATTTCGCCGTCAGCGCTAGGGTATTCGATGATTACCAGTTGCAGGTTCGCCCGCTGTCTCAAGGTTTTCCTGAAGGGACGCGCCTTTATTCTTTTTCCTGCGCTATCGTTCAATCAAAGGTCAGGTATATGCTTCAAGCCTTGTCTTCCTGACAGTTGTCCTAATCATTTACCCACACAGCACCACCCTGCCGGTTCACAAGGCACACTTCTGTATCGCAGGCCGCGAGGCATTGATGTCTCAAGAGCTGATTGCTCGCTTCCAGCGTGGATATGTTAAACATGAGCCACAGGTGAGTAAGCATTCCGCAGTTAATTACGCCATTCCACCTGTCGGAAGCCCGTCATGAAACTTCAGAGTGGGCGCCAAAATGTTTACCGCGATAAGCAACCCCTACACGTTTGTCCTGTTCCTTCGCCTTGACCGAAAGAATATTCATTCCCGAATCGATTTATTACATACGGAAATCCTCTACTATCAGATATAAACCTTTGGCCATTATAAAGTCAATACGGGAATCGCCTCCTCTCGTTCTACTTCTACACCCTCGATATACATATCAGATAGGGCCATAGCACATGGGCTGCAACATTTATTTGGGAATCACGACGGGCCCAGAGGCACCTTGGAATGGCGTTATGCCAACGGTTTTCAGCTTCTTAACTCTTCTCCTCTTCATACAGAAGAATAAGGCCAATCCGGCTCCAAGGAGGACGACCACCCCGATGGACACGCTTACACCAATGATAATGCGGTTCTGTTTCTTCTTCTCGTCCTCAGCTCGAGCGGTCGTCTGGTCGGCTGAGTTGGAGGTACCAGAGGCAGCTGGGGCTTGGACAGTGAGACTGGCGGTGGTTGTAGATGTCGCAGAGGAGGACCCGGACGATGAACCAGAAGATTTTACACCACTCGAGCTTTGCAAGCCTGGGCAGGTGGCATCGGTCAAGCCTGAATTGGCACAACGGTCAAAAGAACGGCCTCAAATTCTTTACATGATTGAAACAGACCCTTTGTGCTCAAAAGGGTGGTTCCATTGGCCCAGCGCCCATTCCTATAAATATTCGCGTCAGTAGAATTTTTTTTGGACCGCCTGCAAAACTCACGCGTCACTGATAGCAACTGTAAATAGAATGACATATAAAGTCAATCATGGAGACAAGAAGCGCTGTCGACCTCACGCACCGACTAGTTGACCACCTGGACTGGCACGGTTGATATACGTATACAGATCGTCGCCACGTGGAATGGTGATGTTGGTGACGGATGGCGCGTTCGCGGCCACAAACGAGACTAGGTAAGGCGATGTCCCCCCTGTTATTGACAACCCCAGAGCCTCACATGTCGATAGCTCGGAAGTAACATTGGAAGTGAAAGTAAACGAGTTGGTCGGTGGTGCTATAATGCAGTCAGCGTTAGGGCCAGCTAATTCTCTTGCTTCAGTTTATTTCGCTCAAACATCCTCAGATTCAAGCGTACCAGTGACCACAACGGGGGCATGAGTTCCTCCTGGGTTTCCGTTGCTATCCATCACGCTGAATAAAATACGAGTTCCTTTTGAAGAGTGAACCTCGAGCGCAATTTCACGACTGGCGGATAGAACTTACCAACTGGGTTCGTGACCATATAACTGGCGCCGCTATCGCTGGTTCCAATCAACGTTGTCGAGGGTGTGGCACCGACTGCTAAAGCAGTCATGTAATAGGGTGGCGTACCCTTGGTGGCATTCGTTGTTGTGTCGAACGAGGTGATTACGATGGGAAGGCGCGTACATGCTGGAACGGTTTGCTGAAGGGACTGAGAGAGAATGCGAATGTGTGCAGTTAATAAAGAATTCGAGGAAACACTCGGTGTCTCTTACACTATCCTCAAAGGCCCACTTATATAGAAAACTCGTTTGTGCCCAGATCGGGGAAAAGAGCGTAGAGAGCAAGAACAACACGAGTAATGGTGAGGGCTTCATCTTCCTTCTCTTCACGCCCAACTTGAAAGGTGACCAAAATCCCAGAAGGTATTAAATAAAGAAGGAAAACGCCAGCTTTCGTTCGGGGCATATAGATTTTGGGGATCGTCGGCTGGTGTTTCCGAAAGTTATTCTGTATGAAAACTCCATCTCAGCACTTCCGGCGAGTTGATGCCTGTCGATGCGGCTCCGATGACCGTGCAGAACAGGACCAAGATCCCAACGATCCAATCATTCCAGGGACATTTCTTTCTGAAACGATGGAAACTCCACTTCCAAACATCGTTCTCTAACTCTCTTCAATATGTTTACAGTCATTAGAAACATCGGAATGAAGGATGGATAATACATAAGTAAGTGCATACTACTTAGGACAGACCCCAAGTTGCATTGGTGTCACCAGTGGCAAGAAGTATTTCTCATTGGGTGCCTCAAGTGGAAGGAGTGTGTGATTGAGGTCAACCCGCCAAGCCCGACTTGCGTATACATATGTACTAGGGGGTAGGCAATTCCCAGTGATGGCGATGACAATCGATCTCCTTCATACATATGCCATATGGAGACTGCTTTGTTCGTCGCGTAAATAACTGCGGCTTACTATGTATCAAAACCCACCAGGTCTACATAGTGTTAACGCGTCCGCCAAATACTGATTATCGGTGGTTGCGAGCAGGATGCTGGAATACATGTAGCCTCTAGCTATTGCAGAATATTACAGGCCCCTTTTCCCGCCGGTCTGCCAAAAAATTCAGGGTCGCTCGACCAATTCTTCAGCTGCGAAAATGTATCTTCGCGGGTGACAAATTAATAATCGGCGGAAGCAAATGGCAAGTACCGATCAGGTGATCGATGTTGATTGACGTCTTTGTAATGAATTTTATAATGGACCACGCCGTTGCCTCGACGCAATTGCAAGGTTGAGCTCCAAATACGATACGATACGATATTGCTTTGAATGGATTTTCGACATGTCGTTTCTCTCACCGTCTTTGGATCCTATTTCCTGGCTATCATTGCACTATTCTTTCTGATCATTTCAAACCTATCTTCGTTATCAAAGACGTCGCCTAACGGCCTGCTCAAACCAGCATTATTTGTTGCCCTTACTATTGGCTCTCTTTGCCATACATGGTTCTGTACGTTGAGATTACGTTCTTTTGGTGATAAATGAATCTGACATATACGGCATTCTAGATATGTTCAAATATATGGAGGTGAACAGTTTCAATTCTTCCAGAGGTCATCTGTTAATGTGTCGAACAGTGGAGTTTCAACAATTACGAATCCTCTCTTCGGGCCACTGTGTCCCATGATTTCATTCCGCGTGTTGGGTCGTGGCTCTGGAATACATCGCTCTTTGAGGAGGCATGGGCAATTGTGTGCCGACATCCAATGAATTGGTGGTGGAGTGAACAGCTGTGCTTGTTCACCGCGGGACCGTGGACTATTTTTGTCGCTATCGAAGGTTGGTTCCTTTTTTTTTTTGTGTGTTAAACACCTCATGTGACAACTCAATCCTTTTTTCAGGGAAACGCCATAATATCAAGCACTTGTGGGCATACATGCTCCTCGGCCAAATCGTCGCGATATCAGTCGCTGCGAACCTATTCTACCTCGCATGCCTTCTTGCCCAACCACCCACTCTCAAAAGGGATATACGCTCGGCAAAGGCTGGCCCCAGGCTCTGGTTGAGTGTCCTACTTTCACTCGTAACTGTCGCGATCAGTCCCATGACCAGCCAACGATCGTTCCTGGCCAATCTTCTCGTTATGCACTCCCTCCTCTTCGTTCCGTTGTTACCCGGCCATGCAACGTTCATGAAAGGTAATTCACCGGCAAAAGAGGGGGACTCAACGATTAACGAGGAAACCGAGGAGGAAGATTTCTCCATCCATGTCAAGTACCTCTATCGTATTGTTCAATTGGCCTCAGCCGCTATCCATATCCAGACAGCGTTGACCACCGTCAAGTACTTGCAACAAGGGTCATTCGGATCCCATATCGCAGAGGCTGCTTGGAAGGTGTTGCACTCTCACCCAGCCCAATCATCTATAGGGTGGGACGTTGTGTGGACCAGCATTTCGTTCGCTGCATGGATCATCACAAGACCTGTGCACCCAACTCATTCCTCAAAATATTTCGCGATACCCTACCTTTTGTTTGCAACACCGATAGCTTCCGTTGGCGTTACGGCGCCGTATGTTCTTCAATCCAAAGGCAACGCATCGGAGATGGTTGACGTGAAGGATGAGTAAAGATGAACGTAATTTTTCTTTCTTAATATTGTCTCGTGGTTCGCAGGTAATTCAGGTTCATAGTGATTTACGAACTCTGACCCTTACAACATAGAGTACCTTTTAAATAAGCCTATCTGCTCCAAGTCATTGTAGATCCGTACCTGGCGGGTTGATCCGTCGGATATGCGGTAATGAAAAGGGGTTCATATCACCTCAGCTAAGGGAGTGTCACTTTAGGACACCATCGAGGCTCATCGAGGCCGGAACCAGGTCATAGGAAAGATATTCAAGTCATTCTTTGACGTGTTGATAAAGGCCCGACGATTATAGGAAGACCAAATTCCATAAGGAGATACAAACCCTCGGCGAAGCCCCGGCCCGACAGACCATGCTGAGTATCTCTCGATGCCCATGGCTCTGATAACTTAATTGGTTTTTTGGCATGTCCATCGATATTCACACCTGAACCCCTTCTTTAAATACCTTCTCCCTTTCCAACCGTTTTCGTTCTGGAATATTTCTAATGGTTTCCGTAGGCACTCTCATCTGGATATCCTGCCGGCCTCTGCTTCGTCTGTATGTCAAATCTTATCTCTCTTTTAAAGGGACCTAACACTAAACTGAACCAGGGTGTTTTGCGTGTCCTGCGGCATTGTTATCACAAAGGCTGATGTATTTCCTGCGGCAGCTGCAGGAGGGGCGGGTCAAGTTTTGTTGAATATCGCCCTTCCCTGTCTTATGTTTTCGAAAATCGTGCCCGCCTTTACTACTCAGAACGTTGGGGCACTTGGTCAGTCTTCATGATAAAGACCTCCTACTCCAATATAATCGATCCAAACTCCGAAAACAGGGCCCCTTATTCTTGTGGCACTCCTTTATGAAGGAATGGGGATCATCCTTGGTTATACCGTAAAGCAGTTCTTTTGGGTACCCCACCGATTTAGATATGGAATTATTGTTGCCGGTGGATGGGGGAACGTAGGGGATATCCGTGGGTATTATTCAATGACTCTTCGCTTTTTTTTAGTTGATTTCGTGCATACAGCTACCTCCGTTATCATGAGCGTCACTGGTGCAGCCCCATTTATGGGCACCGAAGACCAGACACTAGCAGTCGCTTATATCTCTGTCTTCATTTTGGTATTCCTGGCAAGATTCTGAATTCTTTTTACACAACCTCTCGGTGTGCGCTAATAAGAGTCTTGTTCAGCTTACCATGTTTCCTTTTGGTGGCCACAAGTGGGTTGCTTGGGACTTCGAAGGACAAGACGTCGAACCCGAGGAAGTTCGTGAGGCTATGCGCTTAAAGCGTAAGGCCATGGTGAGCCATTTGACGCGCTTCGCAAATTTAGCGAGGTCGAAAAAACCAGAAGACGAGCCTGCCGACCCCGAAAGCAAGACAATTCCAGAAGTGTTGGAAGAAAAAGATTCCACAGAAGCTAGCGGACAACGAGTTCAGCGCAGGCATGTTTCGTTTGCCGAGGATTCTTCGCTCGCCCTCCCAACAGAAGGGATCTGTTCTCCAAACGACTCGGCACCGCCAACGGAGATCGGACAGCTCTCTCGCGTCGACTCGGAGAAGGCTACGACGATGATTGGGGATGCGAGCGTCTACAAAGTTCCTTCGCATTCTATTGAGGAAATAAACGGACTACCCCTTCATAGTTCTAATCGACCTGATTCACCTACCTATTCTCAGCGAAACTTCCTCAATCGCAGACTTATTATAGAGTTCCTGAAGGCTCTTTGCAGTCCCGCGTCGGTGGCAATAATTTTTTCCTTTCCCATTGCTTTGATACCTCAGCTCAAAGCGCTATTCGTTGAGGTGCCCGGAACGTACATGCCTTCGGCGCCAGATGGACAACCTCCTTTGGCGTTTTTCCTTGACGCGACGTCATTCGTCGGAGCAGCATCTGTACCTCTAGGTCTTATATGCTTGGGGTCTTCGCTCGCGCGCTTGAACATGCCTAGGAGGGGAGAGTGGAAAGCGCTGCCGCTAGGAGCCATCATATGCATCGCCATTGGAAAAATGATTCTAATGCCAGTGCTTGGTGTCTTGATATGTCAAGGGCTTACCAATGTGGGGTTGATATCGAAGGATGATAAAGTTCTTCGATTCGTTTGCATGTTCGTGTACCTTTGTCATCGTGGGATGCTGCTTGACCTTGTGTTCTCCATAGATTCTTCTCTTCACTTCCAACGGCAACTGTTCAGGTATGGACCCTTACGGAGTTGCGTCTTAAATCCTCATAAAATTACTCCCTATCTTTGCAGGTATTGCTTACTCAGGTTTATAGCGGAACAGGAAGTTCCGAGCACCTTTCAGTGTTCTTGATACCACAGTATATCTTGATGTTCATTACAATGACGGCGATCACGGCGTACACGATCCAGCTTATTTTCTGAAAATTCTCCTCATTCTAAATTCTTCCGTGGATGTACATTATAATGATTATTACATAGATGTAGACTCGTGAGCAGTATTGGACATTCGTAAGCTCACTGACCATGTGTGTAATGGATAATTTGATTATCATGTGAACCAAAAGCAAGCGGTAGCTACGTCGTCACCATCCCTATGGGCGAATGGACCGGACCAACGGATCCGGGATCACCTGACCGTGGGGGAGAGGGTGCACAGACCACTTACGAAAAGGTATATAAGGCTGCCTGCAGCCACTGTGAATCCTTAGAACATACTCAATCAGGATCTGTTTACAGAAACTGACCGAGTCTCGCATTTTTACAAATGCCGCATTCTTCATATCCACTCGATGACATCTGCGCTCTCTCGTTTTACTGAGAACATAGGCTCTCCTCGTGGGGGTTCTCGAGGACGTTTGGTTCGAGTCGTCTCTTCACTTTTGTGAACGAAACTTCTTGAGCCAGCGAGACGAGCGTCTGTCTGATGGATACTTCTTTCTATGGATATGTAAATTAGAACTATATAGCACATTGAATATCACAGACATTGAAATTTTGAAAACGTTCAGGCTCGAAAATCAACGCTAAAGTCATGTAAAGAAAGATTTCCAGTGAGTTTTTTGGAGAAGCGGACGCTTCAAGACACAGCTCATTGCCACATCAGTGGGCAAATGAGGTAGTGGGCCAGTGGTGCTGGGTGTTCCGGGTAAGCGTTCATTTCACCACTTTATTATTATTAAATAACAATCGTCCAGCAGTCCTTTCATCTAAATCGTACTGGTCTCATGGCCATGGACAAAAATGCGTTACTCAAGTCAATCAACGACCTGGCACTCAGGAAACAAAATCTTCTGCGCGAAATGGATGATGTGAACTTGGAACTTGGTGTCCAACGTGCCCAGTACGCAAGACTCCTCAATGACGATTCTTTCGTTTACAGGTTACCCAACGAGCTGTTGACCGGAATCTTGATCAATTATCAACGCAATGCCCGTTATTCCTCGAAGCCGCGCATCCCCTCTCAAGTGACCGCCTCCCATGTGTCCCATCGATGGCGCGACGTTGTGTTGTCTACACCCCTCCTTTGGAACACCATCGACTTTCGTATTCGTCCGATGAATCATGTCCAAGGACGTATTCTATCCCAGCTCGATGCATACTTGACGCGTTCGGACGCGTGTTTCCTCGACATCACCCTCGACTTTCAAATAGTTGACGACCTTTCTTCCTATTTCGATCTCCTTGCCGCCCACTCCCTTCGCTGGAGGCGGTTAGCGATCGCGACAAGATACGAACAAGTCGCTGACATTCATAACCTTCTCCAAAATCTTCCAACCACCGGTTTCGAACACCTATCAATTAGCCTCGGCAGACCACAAGAGGGATCGCTTTCACCTCGCAAGCCATACGCCACCGTTTCTCCCACTATTTTATTGGCCGGCTGTCCGTCGCTGACGTTTGTTAGACTTGCGGGCATGGCGTTGGGCAATTTACATCCACCTCTTACCACTGTCACGACCCTACACCTTGACGGTTGGACTAGAAATTTTATGACCCACGACCAGCTAAAGGCAATTTTAGTTGCCTCCGTTTCCCTCGTGAATTTATCCCTGAACCAACTCCACATTCACCATCCCCGCGATCCCTTGGAAGTTATCCATCCGGTAAAATTACCAAATGTACAGTGCCTCAGGCTCCTGGGTCCATGTTCTCCAGTATCACGGTTGCTATCGCTGATGGATACCCCACAACTTCTTTCTCTCTCACTCCAAGACGTCGACACATTTGATTCAGACATCTTTCCGTCCGTCCAATGGTTGTCGATAGATCGCTGCGCGTTGGACTATCTCGAGGTCGCACATTTGATCCAATCCTTTCCTTCGGTGGAATTCCTTAGCATTGACGAGTCTCTGCCAGATATCTACTCTTTGCTACTTCCAGACCCCGATGATCATAAACCACACCCATGGCCTCGACTCCGAACAATATCACTGCGTAATCTCCAGACGATCGACGTGCCTGACTTTTGCCACCTGGTTCACAATCTGCAGCAAAGCGACAAGAACCCCCTTGGTAAAGTCCACCTGGATCGGAGAAGCCGGACGGTGCTTCGGACAAAACATCGCCTTGATTGGCTGCAGGACCGACTCCAGGTCGAGCATTGTGACATTCCCGAGCCATGGCCACTTGGTCTCGGGTATGAGGATATGCACGACCTCCTGGAATAAATTCCATTTATAATTCTATAGGCATGAGTAATCAAAACTTTAGCCCCAACTTCGCCCTCCGTGCCGTCAGACACCCGAGTAAGCAGTCCTCGTGAATTCGTGATGATAGTTCCTTTAAATTTTTTTTAAAACTCAGTGACACCGTTTACTCTGGTCTTTCACAGTTGACCCACTCTTCATTTTGCATTCCTTCTCTGGGCAGCGTCAGACCTATGGAGTAATTATTGGTAAGTATTGAATGAATCATCATTCTATCATACCTGTCCTCACCTTTCCTTGCAGGTGTATTCATGCTTAGCTCAGTAGAATTCATCATGTCGAGTTCCCAATGACCACAAGACATAACAACGAGGCAGCGTTGGAATTCAGCGATAGGATCTTAAAATTAGAAGGAGGTCGTTGGCGTCACCATGATTAACCAGACGCCGATGACCGAGAAGTAGAAAGTGCAGAGCGGCGTGCTTTGTCAGCGTGACTGTGACACTCCTGGTTGGTAAAGGCGATCTTTGAGTTCAGTCAGCGTTCTTGGTTCTCAATTCTCCCATGTTCCTCCTCTCCTCAAAATCCCTCTCATAACTGTCTACTTCCATCCCGCATACACTGCCCGTTCCTATGTCTACCCGTGTGGTTAAACTAACCATCATAACCGATTTTGTTCGCATCTGCTAGTCCCCATTTGTCTCGCATATCGCTAATCATTTTCTAGACATGCCCAAACTGCTGTGTAGGCCAACATGAGCTCCTCAACGCCATTAACTATTGCCAGGACACCCTACAACTTCCATTGGCGTTCGAGATGGAACATCTTCCATTCCGTCTTTTGAGCCAATCCGTTCTCGCGGACGATGCAAAGGTCGACAAGTCAGATTTCCTCCTGAAGCACATCGGGAAGGAAAGATTCAGCAAGCTTCAAGCTGCTATTTCAAAGTGGGCTGATGAGAAGGGGATCCCAATGTGCGCTCGCGTCCCCATCCTTATTATTATTACTTTTCTCACCTGAAAGGTTCTTTTTACGACATAGTTCCTTCCGCGGTGTCATGAGCCAGACTACGCGCGCCCATCGCCTCTGCCAGAAGGCCTACAAAATGGGTGGTCAGGACCTCCAGATTCCCCTCCTTTGTGCAGTCTTCAAAGCCTACATGGAAGACGCAAAGGACATAGCAGATATCAACGTCCTTGCTGAATTGGCGGAAAGCACGGGTACTATGTCAAAAGCAGAGGTATGCAGTGCCTTTCCGCAGAACGAATGAAAACAAAACGTTTGTTCAATCCTTGACTCTGTTTTCTGAACAGGCGGTGGCATTTTTGGAGTCGGACGAACTCGAGAAAGAAGTCAATACGATGTGCGACGAGGCCAGGTCCAAAGGTATCACTGGCGTCCCAATGACCATTATCGACGGGAAATGGGCTGTCAGCGGTGGACAGTCATCGGATGTCTT
>Ga0307517_10006319_pt1 | contig 17584 bp, 19 predicted proteins | sample 23_EM_MG_FD_194515 | JGI IMG/M metagenome (GOLD analysis project Ga0307517, IMG submission 194515) | Populus trichocarpa ectomycorrhiza microbial communities from riparian zone in the Pacific Northwest, United States - 23_EM | ecosystem: Host-associated > Plants > Roots > Unclassified | place...
CTCACTTAATTTATACCATTCGCTGAAAATTTTGAATATGAATCGATTGCAATCAAAATTACGGAAAAATATGAAGATTTGACTGAGATACAAGGCGATAAATGTGCCAACGCACCTCGCGTGACCCGGGCCGGCCCATCAAAAATCGCCGATTTTGGACGAAAAATCGGCCGCGCCCTAAGTTCCGCAACTAGCTGTAACCAGAAAAGGGAATTGTGGCGCTTGCATCGCATGATTCGCATCAGTGCAGCAAACGACTCGGATTTACGATAAAATAGGAGGAATAGATGAAGGGTGTACGTTGAGATGCAGATTGCTTATTTCACCCAGCAGATTTGAATACCTAATTTCAACCCCAAGTTCAGCTTTGAGGGAACTAATATTATGTAAAGAGGCGTTCTCAACTTCTACGAGAAGCTGAAAAGTTGATTGGATCGTTATAACTCAGCTATGTGCAAACTTGCAGCCGTTCCATTTCCCGAACTTTCTGGGCTGCTAGCGCATTAGTTGGCATGGTCCTTATTCATTGTAAACTGCCAGCAACAAAAACATAGGTAGAGAATACCAGACCTCAGGGATGCATGACCGTGACCGGTCGACCGTTCTGCTTGCCATGTTTTGCAATTCGTCTAATTCAACCCGTTTGTAGACCTGTGGTATAAACTTCCGTGTCACAGGTCTGGCATGTTTACCGACTTTCCCGTGCAGGAGAATGAAGCCCTGAGGGCAAACGATGCACACATTCTGGCTTTGACGCGGTATATCGATCCATATTGCTAGGTGGTGCTGCGAGCTCCAAGTGACAGTTGACACCGTGGTTGAGCTTCGCCTTGAACAGGACCATTTCTATGATACGTCGATACCGTCCTGAATCAGCCGGATCGCCGCAGCAGCCAGTGTACCCTCTCTATTAGTGCGCGTTCAAAAACTTCAAAACGGCGCTGAAGGCGCGTGACCGAATTTGAAGACCGAATTAAAAATTGTACAAGCCTGGTATGTATCAGTCCCTAAATTTCGACTTTTCCTTCCAGTCGAATCAATTACTGGATACCCTGGTTGTACGGTAAACCAGATCATAATGGATTTTTCATTGATAAACGGAGGGAAAGTAAAAAGCTAGTCCCTCATACGTGCTGGAACGAAACGACGAATTACTACCTCTCTGACGGAGTAACGTGCTAAACAAGCTGGCGATCGAAGAATGTCCAGTGAGGTTTGAGATCTGGCAGGTATTGTAACGTACACCAGCACAAGAGTCTGCAGATGTTAAAATCGGACATTCAGATTGCGAAAGAAAGTACCTTTTGCACTTGAGAGTTCACTCGGTTGATTGTGCTAAACCATGACCACGAAAACGGTGTAGAGTTGGGTAAGTCGAAAGGAGACCTCTCTTGGTCTTGTGGATCTTGATAAACGGGAATGACGACCAAAGCAAACCTAACCAAAGGTAACTGAAGATCCAGATAATTACGAGAAAGAAATGGTGCATACTCTGCGTGCGAAAATACAGGACCTCTCTTGTACAAGAGATAATCCACACAGAATTTGAGCCCGCCTTTGATTACCCAGCCAAGAGATCGATAGTGGTGATATACAACGTAATTGACGAGGAAAGGGTTGTCGAAATGAAGTTTCGAGGTGATAGGCGTCGGTAGGTGTAATTCACAAGATTGGAAACCGAGCCAGATTTCTTCTAGAGTCATTGGATCTTTCTAACACGAATAAGACAATGCATGAATGATGAGGCAAAGGATCCACATACAGTCTCTGGGTCAAGAATGGTCAGACAGTCTAGATTCCAGCTGAGAAAAAAGGCTTCTTGGAGGGTTAGCTGTAGATGTTCAACATCGGGGATTGGTTCAAGTGGTTCATCCTCCAGTGGGTCAGGCGATACAACCTCTGTCCTTGCGGGATCGACGGCAGGTCTCCAGGTTGCAGCAGACGGTATGGCAGGACCAGAAAGACCAGGTAGAATTACGCGACCTTCTGTAGCAAAGATCGATTCTGCCTCTTCTGCTACGGCAGCAATAGCGCGAGCGCGATCTTCCTTGAACTGTCGGCGTTCAGCTCTTCGCCTGGTCGTTATCTCCTCTGAGGTAAGTTCTAAATGGCGGGTAGAAAATCTGTGTTTTAGGACAAATGGATATCCTGGGGCTGATTTTGAGAAAGACAGACGACTGACGTTTTCCTCCGTTCTTCCTGATATTTATCTGCCTTGCTAACCAGCTCGGTTCGCTTCGAGATAAGTTGCCTTTACCAAAGAATCCTCGTCTCCATAGGGCGAGTGATTGGCCGGGATTGGATACCCACACAGAGCGAGTGATAGGGTCAAGAATTCCTTCACAATGAGGATGTTCCACTCGAGTCAGAGAAAGACCCAAAAAGGCGAGAATGGACGCTATCTTGCTTGGCAGTGGCTCGACAAAGGCAAGAGGAAGTGGGTGGGCATATATCCTGTTATATTCATGTCGTTTAGAACCGCTTTTTTGTGCACCGCCGCGTCTGGTGACGAGGGACATTGATTCATGAAAGGTGGTGGCAGAGACGATACGTGGGAAACGGAACTTCTTCTGAATTTCACCATACCATCCATACCATGTCTGACAAAAGGCGCGAGGAAATCGAGAAGAAACGAGCAAAGCTTGCTGCACTAAGGCAGCAGAGACAGGACAGACAACGGTCAGATCTTGAACGAAGGCAAGCTGGTGGCCAGGCTACTCCTGACGTTCGTCTCTTCTGCACTTATCGCGTTATTACTCATAAACATGGTATTCAGATATCTGGTACATCGAGGAGAGACATAGATGATCTAGTATCCGCGCTTGTGGGTACCAGATCCCACACTGGTGTGGATAGCAGCGACTTCACGCCGTCGTCCTCTATACCTGGGACACCAGCCATGGGACATCCCGCTTCTCTGCCAGTGCAGACGACTTTTGGATCTGGCAGAGTAAGCAGGCAGAGTGATTTTCACGAACGGGCTAGCGTAGCAGCTACTACGTTGGTAGGAACGACGAGCTCGGCGACTGACCATGTCATTGAGCGGTAGGTCAGCATTTTACTTCTGTTTTATGTGTCCTGCATTCGATGAATGATTTCTACTTTTGAGTATAGGATTCTGACACCACGAACTCTTCCTGATCTCGTGGATATTGAACAAGAATTGTTTGAACTACCGCAAAAGGTGGGGGCTTTTCTTTTCAGCTACTGCTTAACACCCTTATTGTATTCGCGACTAGGAACGCGTCATTTATAACAAGGAAGTTCAGACGACCTTTTTTGAGGCAGAGCCTTCGGCAGATTATGAACAGGAGCTCAGACAGCGGATTCTACGCGAGAAGGATATAGAAGCCGAGAAGATTGCTCGAGAAAAGGATCTCGAAGAAGAGAGCGTCAAGCTTGACCAAGAAATAGAGCAGGAAATTAGGGGTGGGTATTAACTACATTGCTTGGAGAACATCTGAACGAATCTTCATTTGCAGAGTTGACAGAAGAAGAACGTGCTAGTATCTTGGCTGCCCCGGAATTTCTTGAGTTTGTTGAACAATCATCGAAGATCGTTCAAAGGGCTCTGAACGACGGTTATGATTATATTCGTGATTACAGAATCGGTACGGAATCCGGAGGGTAAGGTGATTCTTGTGGTTTTCATCACCATTCTAATTCGAAAACAGCGATGATTCGGAAGGAAAGCGTGTAAAGAGGGTGTGTGAGTTCTGGGATGAGAGATATGTGAAAAACCGGTCGATAACAGATATTGACTGGTCTCCGAAGGTAGCTTTATGTATCCGTGTCTACTAATCTCTGACGTTATTGTTAGTATCCAGAACTCAGTGTTGCCTCGTATAACAAAAATCCAGCAGCACTGAATGAACCCGATGGTATTGTGGCAGTATGGAATCTCCATCTTCTCGAACGTCCTGAATTCGTCTTTCATTCTCAGGTCAGCTACATTTTATCTTTTCTCTTAGGAAAGACATTGTCATTTGCATGTAGTCGGATGTACTTTCGGTCACATTTTCACCATTCCACTCCAACCTCGTCTTTGGGGGTACATATTCTGGCCAAGTTCTCTTATGGGATACAAGAGCAAAGCACCTCCCCGTGTTGAAGACACCATTGTCGGCTTCTGGTCACACCCACCCAATTTATGCAATGCAGATGGTCGGAACCCAGAACGCGCATAATTTAATCACAAGTAGTACGGATGGTACGGTTTGTAGTTGGCTCGTTGACATGCTTGCGCAGCCTCAGGTATGCAAAAAATGCATATTTCTTAATCTTTCTTGATATTAAAATGGCAGGAAACTTTGGAACTTACGCACACTGGTCACAATAAAACCGTCGAGGTTGCCATTACCACCCTAGACTTTCCTGACAACGAAACCACTACATTCTTAGTTGGGACTGAAGAAGGCAATGTTTATCAAGCAAATCGATACGATCGCGCAGGAGCGAAAGCTGGGCTCAATCAATATGATATTTACAAGGGACATTCAGGTCCCGTGATGGGTCTTCATTTCCACCCGCTTGTTGGGCCTGTGGATTTCTCCGACCTGTTCCTGACTTGTTCAGTCGATTGGACGGTGAAGCTGTGGCGAGCGAAGAGCATTTCGAAGCCATCTTCGAGTTCACATACCGTCACTCCGCTTTATTCCTTTGACGAGGCAGATGATTATGTTTATGATGTCAAATGGCATCCTGCACATCCAGCGGTATTTGGAACGGTAGATGGGTCAGGCAAATTTGACTTATGGAATTTGAACTCCGATACAGAGGTCAGTTCGGTGCCCATTTTTTCCATTAAAATTTTGTTCATCGGTTGGTTTTGTCAGGTCCCAGTAGTATCAACTACAGTAGGATCAGGTCGCGCCATCAACAAAATGCAATGGGACAAGAAGGAAGGTCGACGGGTCGCCATGGGAGGCAGTGATGGTCGTTTTTATATATACGATATTGGCGACATGGCTTTGCCACGAGAGTCAGAGTGGGCAGACATGCAGAAGACGGTTGCTTCCATTGCCGGCGGTGTGCAAACCAATGGTGTCGCTGAGACAGATTCAGCTAGAATATTGGTCGGACGGTAGTCTGGTTGTATGTTTCCATGATAATCGTTTTGGATTCTCAATTGTATAGTCTATGCGTGGTACAGTAAGCACGACATAACTCCTTAAATGTCTTGAGCGGCAAACGATATACATATTGGGGAATACTTTCAACCACTGCAATGTCTTCATCTAACGCACCCTGTGGAGATATAATCCTCTGGCGGCCGAATGACCGAGTTTCTTCATCATCCAAGGGTAATACAAACAGAATACGTAGGTTTTTCTTGGCCGTAGCAGGAAGTTCCTTGAGAAGGTCGAGTACCCCATTGAGTTTGATGCCGTGCCTTGTCGTCACTGTCATTTGGAGGAACACGGTGAAATACATCGTGATGACCATAGCATCAATGGATTCTTGCGTCTTCGAGATGGGAAGCAAGTATTGACCGAAATACATTGGGTGAACTTTCTGTGAGCGAGGAGCAACCCGAACAGAAAGTGTATAGAACTGACGAGCAACTTGGGGATCGGCTTTGTGAATGTTGAAGACGAGATCGGGGGCGTTTGGAGTAATAGCGGTTGCCTCGATCCTCATGCCCTTTTCAAATGCACGGTGTGCCGCCGGTTCGAACAATCTTCCAGCATGTCCACGGGCGTCAGCCTGAGGGTTGAGAAGTAAACCGAAAATGACCTCCGAAAGCCTCTGATGAAGCCGAACCCGTTCGAATACAAGCCCAAAAATAAAGGAACTCAAGAGTTCAGAGCAAGACTTCACCCAGTTGGTGTCAGGAATGGGCTCGATTTTGATGAGGGTGTGACCCGCTTCTAGGTTGAAAGACAGTAATCCATCCATGGCAAGGGCAAAGTCATCCATTGACTTAATGTTTGCGAGTGTAGAATCAACACTACGAAGGTGTTCAGCCATAGAAATGTCCAAAAATGCCTTATAGCAAATTCGCGGAATCCCAGCGAACTTCCAGTACGCTTCCCGAAGAGTTTCGTTGTGCTTGGGTCCAACTTCAATGAGCCGTGTATCTGAGGACACTTTCCCAACGTGCACCAGGCTATGGCTTGTTTTAGTAGAGCAGGATTAGTAAGGGTGGGTGTACTTGCCTTCCACAATAAAGATCGTCCCAGTCCCATGTTGGCATGTAATAAGTGATGGCAGGACGTTCCTTGAAGCAGGTCACATGGTCAGGATTTGGCGAGGCCGCTACGACGAGTCTGCCTAGACGTTCGGATGGGAAAAATTGCTCAGGGGGCAGTTTAAGCATAGAACCAACATTAACCAGGGCACAGGAACGGGGGTTGTTGTCCAATTCAGGGATTCGGGCTCCATCAGCCAGGGAAAACTTGCTGACGCCATTGTCGCTGAATAAATAAGCATATTTAGGTGTGTTGCAGAAAATCGTCACCAATTTTGCCTGGAGCCTATGGACCAGAAGGTCGTTCAGGAAGACCGTCTTACCTGCATAGATATCCCATGTCATGTACGATCACATATGTATGGAGCAACGAACTCACCGATTCCGGGTTGGCCTGAAATCACTGTACAGTGTCTTGGGTCTGCAAATCGCGTACTTTTCCTCTGAACCCGTTCCCAAGCGTCATCGTCGCGACGCAACAGTTCCCGAAATGTTTCAAATATTTCGGTGATAATGATGGTGGAAGAATCGTCAGGAAAATGAATCGGATAAGGGAGGTTGATGGTTTTAAATTCCTTCACTTTTTCAGGTCTTAAGGACTTCGCATTAGGGATCGTAACACGATTAGTGACGAAAAGAGGCGAGTCCAATACACCCCAAAAGAGTCGATGAAGCTCGTGGAGGTTGTCGATGACGGCGTCGCGACGTTGCACAGTTGTTACACCTTCTTCTGATCAGGTATTTCCAACTCGGGATACCACCTGGACTTACGGGTACGCTTCCGCTCTCGACCTTCATCCTCTGATAACACAGAAGGCCATTTTAATTGCATGGAAGGAAGTGTTGCTGAAAGCCGCAGTGGATTCAGTAAGCAGCTGCCAGCAAGTAGGTGAGCAAAGACACTCACTCAGGCACTCCAGAGTGGAGACTTCTGACAAATGATGTGGAAATGAAATCTTACCTTCACTTTCCTTGAGTAGTCGCACAATAAGGTGCAAACATTCTGGCGGGGGATTGTTTTCCCAATAAGAGGAAACTTTCCTGGTGGGATACCTAAGCTGGATAATACCAGGCGGGTCGTCCGAGTCAGGATCTAGCTGCATGGTCCTGAGTTGGTGGGCGAAATCCTTCCTCTCATCACTCGTATCAAGGGTAGGACATACTGGTGTGTTCATCTATCAACCAAATCAGCTCTCGAGTTGTTGACTGGTTGTAGCACAACCTCACCTTCCAGAGGATTATCTGTGAAGCAGAAACATGTTTCAAATTAAGCCTATCTCCAATCGCGTGCTTTAAGTCGTCGATGGAGTAGCTAGATAAAATAGACCAGTTGATCCTCCATAAACAACAAAACAAAAGGAACGAGAATCGGTGTGCATTGGAAGTGTTCAAACAATATGCGTTGTGACACATCACAACATGTCACGGCGTACAGGTACCCTTCAACGCAGTATGTACTACTATAATTATTGCCTGAGATCACTGGGAGCAGGAATGGAATACTCTTTATCAACGCCCTTATATTTGAAGCCGCGGCCGTTTCGAGTCGGCAACGACAACATGCGGGGCTGCGAAGACTGGGGTGAAACGTTTTTGGAACCAAGTTTGGAACTAAAATCCAGATCTAGGAGTTCCTGAAATGTTGTCGAAAATTCGCATGCAATTTTGGCGGTCAATGGTTGAGGTATGCGACCTCCTGCAACGGGTCGTCTAAAATGAGGATGATCCTTTTGTTCGATCCATATTGATGAAAGAGTGTCAGGCCACGCTCAACATTAAGGTTGCAGACAGCGCTGTACACGGATATGTCAGTGGATAACGTCGTAGCTGATGCTAGACATACAGCAATGTTCGGCAAACAAACCATGCATTATGCCTTATCCTGTCTTCAAGTTGCTAGTGCTCTGAAATATACAGTTTCAGTATATCAAGATACAGTCAAACTTTAACTTCTTGTAAGGCTTCGCTAAGAGAACTAATGATTTTATCAACATCTCCACGGGAAGGCTCTACGACCGATACTCCCATATGGCCTATCCGGAAGTACTTGTCTTTATTCACATTGTCAATTCGCTGTTAAAAAATAAATAATCTAGACTGATGCTGACCTTTCATATCCACATGCAGACCTCCTGCAATGACGACTCCCTTTTTCAAAAGACGCGGAATGAGATCGCCCGCTGCGACGTTTGGAGGATAGTAAAGTGCTGTCATTCCGTTGGCAGCTACGGAGTCATTGACTGGGACTTGTTTCAATCCTAAGCCTGATGCTGCGGCTTTTATTCGCAGGGAAGCTTCTTGGTGTGATTTGAAGCGCGATTCGAGAGACAGGGCGGTGTCTGTTAAAGGAACAGTTTATATAAGCCTAAATGTGGTAAATGCCACAAGAGCAAAATATGGCACCTTGACCCAAATCACGAGCTGTAATCAGGTTTAACGATGCTCGGAACGCATATATGAGGTTGACAGGTGGAGTAGCAAAGTATGCAGGTCGGCCTTCTTCGTATGCTCTCATGATTGGCAGCCACTTCCCCCAGCTAGCGTAATAACTGCCCTCTCGGACGCCCCTCTTTTTCCTGTCGTCAAACACACGCATAGCCTTTTGGCTCGCAACGAGGATGCTTAACCCAGGCGGGGCACCTAGTCCTTTCTGACTTGCCGTAAGGACGACATCGAGGCCCCAATCGTCGAGACGGATTTCTTCGGAAGCTACCGAACACACGGCGTCCATGACGATGAGTGTAGAGGGGGAAAGCTTTTGTACAAGAGCGGAGATGGCTTGTGCATCGGAGAGGACACCAGTGGAGGTGTCGACGTGTGTGAAGGTTAGGATTTTGTATGTTTTGGATTGTAGAGCCGATGCGATTGTGTCCAGGGGTACAGTTGCACCGATTGGAGCTTTGAGTTGGTCTACGGAGGCTCCGTAGGTTGAGAGGCTTTTGTGTTTTGTGAACAAGATGTGTAGGAGGAAGGAGAGAAAAAACGCTTACCAGTCTGCAAACGAATCGCCAAAGTAACCTGTGTGCAGGACGAGGGCGTTTTCTCCTGGTTCGATTAGATTGGCAGCAACCTATATGATATGTAGTCTAGTATGGTCGTAAGTAAAAAATGACACACTTGATCCCATCCCAGTGTACCACTGGCGCTGATAATGAAAGGTTGTGCATCTTTCGTAAAGAGGACCTGACTGAAAAAAGAAGAAGGGGTCTGTAGCAATCTGGGGCGAAGCTGGTAGGAGTGCCACGAACCGCATCATCCGAATACAATCCCCAAAGACAGGAATGAAATCCAGCGAAACATGGGATATGGAGGGATGAGCATTTGCATAAAGAACCTCATCCGCTATTTCGATTGGCCCAGGGATGCTAGTACTATAAGTTTATGTTCTACCAGACTCGAAATAATGACCCACACCAAAAGTCTGCCAGTTGTTAGATTGCTGGTCAAAAGACTGGAGAGTATAAAACGCACTTGTGAGGAGCCTGCCTGAATTTATTTGTTGATGGAGTCGACAATGCCATGGTGCGTCGTATACTAGTTGGTAAAAGGTTCCGACTCAACATATAGGGATATAAATAGATTATGTCAAAACCGAAGTTTATAGGCTAAGGCGTAGGGATGTATCTTTCATTAAACCTCCACCTGGGCACCAACTCCCTCACCACCTGCACCTTCGTACCAAAGCTTACCCTCAGTCGTTGGCAAGATATAACCTGCACGAATTGTCCAATCTCCGAACCTTTCTCCTGCATCCCTCTCTAAAGCGTAGCGCTTGATCATAGGACGGAGAATAGATAAGATTTCTCGTTCGTTAACTGATTCTGAGAAGGAAAAAAAATGAAGCTTCATAAAACCAAAAAAGTGGGGTGTTAGAATGAACTCTCTAACCTCGGTAAATTTTGTTGAGCCGCTGCCCATAGTACCCTCCTCCGAGAAGCATAGCATACGTACCAGGAGCTTTACCAACGAATGCAATTTCTGTAACAGAGTAGTGAGTATTCAATAGGCGTCGCACATGAGGGCTCGTACCAGCAACATAGGGACGAGCACAACCATTCGGACAGCCAGTCATCCTCATCACGATCGAGTCGTTCCTCAGACCGTTTTCCTCACATATTCTCTCTACCTTGTCAATGAGTAAAGGAAGGTACTGTCGAAGAGCAAACGTTAATTAAAGACTTATTTCAAGTGCTCAATCAACAACGCACCCTTTCCGACTCGGCCATCGCCAAACCACAAGTTGGGAACGCAACACACGCCGAACTAGAAAGTCTCAGCCCCGAAAATACCAGCTTATCGAGCTTGTATTTCCTCAGCAAACCCTTGATCATGCCCAGCTCTTCTTGTGGGATGTCCGATACCACCAAGTGCTGATTGGCAGTTAGCCTAAACGTTCCCTTGTGCACTCTGGCAATTTCCCGAAGACCTGTCTTGAAATCTTTTCCTGGCTCGTCTTGTACGCGACCGTTTTCAATGAACGTCATAAAATGGTGCTTTCCATCTCCGCCCTTGTGCCAACCAAAATCGTCCACGTTCCTGTCGAAAGTATAGGGTCGAACGGGAGCGAGAGCATAGCCGAGTAATTTTTCGACTTCTGCTTTGTAATTCTCCAGACCCATTCGATCAATGGTGTATTTCAGACGTGCGTTTTTGCGACTAAAAATAAACTTTGTGTAAAATCGAAGTGGTTTATGGGTAAACTTACTCAACACGATTACCGTTATCTCGTTGCACGAGCATTATCTTTTCCGAAACATATTTGCCTTGATTTGGTGTACAAAACCCAAGAAGGCTGCCAAGGCGAGGGTAGGTCTTTTTGTTTCCGTGAGTGACGCCCATTCCACCACCAATAGTAACATTGAAGCCTTCTAGCTCGCCGTTTTGACCAACGATGGCGATAAAACCCACGTCGTTGGTAAAGACATCAACATCGTTCGTTGGCGGAACCGCTACTGCAATTTTGAACTGGGGCATTTGTAAGAGTGAAGAAAAAAGTTCTTAAGGAGATAACAAATACCTTCCTAGGAAGATAGAATTCGCCATAGAAAGGTTCGATGTCCTTAAGGGCCTCACCAGCTACTAGTTTTTTGTCCAACCAGATTTCGTGATAGGCAGTCGTCCGTGGTAAGAGGTGCTCGCTTACTTCTTTACAAAATTCGTAGACCTGAGCATGCAATTTCGACAAGGTAGGAATGGCAGAGCAGATTACATTCCTAAGTGTGATTCAGTGCTGGGCCACATAACTTTCAGAGATAGCACACACCTATTCACGTCTCCACAAGCTGCCAAAGTATCCAATAGAGCACGATTGATATCCTGAATAGAGGGCTTCAGATGTTTCTTGATAACGCCATGGAACTGGAAGGTTTGACGCGTTGTGATTTTGAAAGTTCCACAACCATGTTCATCCGCAATCTGGTCCATTTGTAACCATTGATCTGGCTTGCAAACTCCACCAGGCATTCTGACACGAATCATGAAGCTATACGCCGGCTCTGCACCCTGGGTTTGACGTTCATCCCGGATGTCACGGTCGTCTTGTTGGTAGATCCCGTGGAACTTTGTTAGCTGTGTGTCTGATGCTGCTAAGGCACCCGTCGTGGAATCCTGAAGTCCTTCAACGATTGTCCCTCGAAGGTAGCTCGAGGCTGCCTTAATGTGTTCGTTGGTAATCGGTTCTGGCTCAGCCTCAGTTATTTCTACTGAATCGACCTTGAGAGCTTTCCAGAGGAGAGGCTCCCAAATTTTATACCCCGTTTCCGGGCCATCAGCATCTTGGTCGTCACCTAAACCGAGAGGAGCGATTCGGTCAGCACCCAAAATTTCGAGACGAGCATTGAGGTCTTTGCTAGGTTTGTTGTAGTAGTGGGCATCTTCAGGACGGGGCCAGTAATGCTTGTCGCCCATACCGAAGACAGAGTAGCGTAGTTTCTTGAAAATTTGCTCTCCCTTTGTCACGGCGGCATTTATGGATTTGAAAAATGTACGACCGTTCTGCGGGGGCTCTCCTTGGCCAGCCGTGGATGTCACAAAGACAACGAACTCCTCCTCAGCGAGGGCCTCCAAGGAGTACGAGTCCAAAGTCGCAATGGTAGTAGTGAGTCCTCTTGCCTTTGCTCTACTCGTGAGCCGCTTGGCCTTCTTCTCCGCTGCACCACCATCAGACGCATAAAGCACCAGGAGGGGAGGAGCATCAAGATTGCTAACAAGTGCATTGAATGACTCCTGGGCTCGCTTTTTGCGTGCTTCCCTGATTGTTTGGCCGAGACTGCTGACGAGTTCTGAAGCAATCTTCGGCGTCGAACGAACGAGTTGGGAAAGGTGGTTTTGACGATCGAGGAAATGTTTTAGTTCGTTCTTGATTGCGTCAGAATCGAGGGAGAATGGTTCCTTTCCAGCCTTTTCCTTGCTTGGGTCCCATCGGTATAACGGCCAGTATCCACTATCAACTGACAGCTTTGTCTCCTTCAGAATATCAATGGCAGGTGTGTCTTCGTTGATGTAGGGGAGGTACGCGAGGACCACACTAGGACCTTTGAACTTATCGGCCTCGGTGATGGCCTGCAAGACTTGTGAATAGGAAGAAAAGACAGCGACACTCGCGACGTAAACGTCACCGTGGTTCATGGCATAAAGACCGACGTCGTGTTTTCGACGATGAGGGTCGACGGTGTTACGTGAAGAGTATGGTAATGTGTCGAGGATTAGAGTGTTGATGTCTAAACCAGATGCGATAATATGGTGCAGACCTGAGGAGCCCAGGTCATACGACCAAGCATCGGAGCCGATGATCCACCTCGAGCGGGATAGAAGAAGATCGCCACGGGACAATATCCGTTGAACAGCTGGGTTTTTCAGCGAGGCTGATTTGAGATTTTCAATGATCGCTTTCCCCAAAAGTTTACTCTTCACGGGATCCTCCTTCGCAAGAATCCACTGTGTTAGTGAGGAGTGTAACTCAGAGTCGATTTCGCTATCTCGGAGTAGTTCTTGCACGCTATTGACTAGCTCCGCGCGGGATTCCAACAGGCCTCTGACACGTCCCAAAGCAAACCCTGGTGTAGTGGCAGATTCACCTAGCGTCAGAGCTAGCTCGGGTGCATTCGCTATTTCTAAGCGGTCCTGGAAGAGCTGCGAGAGAATTTTCGTGTACGAAGTTTCGTGTTTTGGTATGTGTGGCAGTGTATGGGGAGTCTCTGTCAAGATGGGAGGCACGCCGATCCGAAGGCGGGAAGCAGGGGATTCCCCTGGAGTAGGGGTTCGAATCAGGATCTCGATATCGGCCTTTTTAATATCTTCTGGGTTGCACAATTCCCCGGATTGGACAATCAAACCTTCGGCAGACCGTTCTTGTAGAGCCGCTACGGTATCAAGATATAGTGGCGTCCATTTTGAATGCCACTTGTGAATTTGCTCCAGTACGATTACGCGCTTTGTTGAAGGCGGAATTAAATCTAATATGAAGAATGGAGGGAGTGGAGTAACCAAAGACGTTGATAAGAACAAAACATCCTCAACGTCGGATATGAAGTCGTCTTTCCCAAGAATAAGGATGACGGTTTGGGGTTCAATTGACCCTTGAGAACTAAAAGTACTCAAGGGACGATTGATCAGGGCGCTTAACCGGAGCGCTGCTTCTTGATACACGCCCAGCAAGTCAGTAGAAGGATCTGGTTGGTTCTTGGCTTGTCCGTTGATTTGGGAAGGATGCTTTACCGCGAAAAGATATGATTGAATTTGATCCTCTGCGAGTTCTTGGAATAGGGTACCAGACGAGATATAAAATGCGTGAATGACGGCTTTCCGTTCAGCTCTAGCAATCCTTGCAGCAAGTAGCGCATTGTCATGAGCTTTTTGTGTTGTGGTCGAGAGAATGAAAAACGGAACGGAAGATCGGAGAAGAAGCACGTCGGAGAGATCCTCATAGACTGCTATATGTATGACAACAGGGGATGCAGAGATTTCTCCAAGATGCGGTAGCAGACGAGTCAACGATGGGAGATTTGCCAATGTCGTGAGTGTGGTGAGGTTGGAAGCATTCCGAAGGATGCTTTGTCCATCATCTGCAGCTGAAGGCGAGGATATCACTTTTGGTTTATGGACGGAGGCCCTTCCGGCATTGAGAAATGCTTCAGCGAACACCGACGCGTCTGGTGGTGGAGGTAGGGAATTCAAGAGAACATCCGAGGTCAAGTAAGCGACACGCCCAACGGCTGTGATCGACATCAAGTGCTAAATGAGAATGTGAGATCCTCAGTTAACGGGTAAAGATATGGATATGACCTGTCAGATAGAGGTTGAGATGGACAGAGAATTTTGGACATGTCCTCTGCCGGTGGCTCTCGGAATGAGGTGCTCTCACCTCATTCCTTTGTGACTGTTTACAGTTACATCTTATCAGATACCTACGATGAACACTGCACCAACAAATGCCACCCAAGCAAAAGAAAGATTGTACACCCAGCTTGCTGGCAGCCTGGGACGGATGTCTCGCGCAGTTGGTCAAACGGCCGATCTCTGTGAACAACTACAAGTCGATCTCCATGCGATGAGGGTATTTGCTGGTTTGGATGCCGCAAAGTTTGTCTTTATTTCCCCGTGGTTCTCTCCTGAAGAATGCGAATGAAAATAGATTCATGACTGTCGCGAATGAAATGAACCCTGAACAGGAAGAAGAAGAGGACGAGGAGAAGAGTACAGTGGAAAGTGTGGGCGAAGGGCAAGAAAAGGTGAGTGGTCCAGTGCTGATGTGTGGTGTCTCAAATCATTCTGCTCACAGACCGGTGGCCGATAGTATGCTCAAAAGGTTGTCCGATCTCGGGTGTCCATACTGGCTAGCTTTGCATCTGGCTTTAAATCTTAACATGATACCAAATCAACGTTTCTTTGCTGGTTAGAAAACGACGACCTCAAATTCAAGCTCTAGCCTGGTTTCAACCCCAAGTCTTCCTGCTGGATCTCGGTCATCTTCCTTAGGACCCTGGCTACGGAATCTTGCCCTAATAGCCTTAAACAAGTCAGGTGTCCAAGCTGATTATTGGTATTACTTATATGTAACTAAATCCTTCTACCCCCCTTCCCCCATTTCTCAACCAAAAAAGCAGTAAGGAACTCATGAAGTTCCCGATAGGCGCCTCGTCGTCCAATACTATGATCACTGGAAAAATGACATTGAGCCAAATGAGCAACAAGTCAATTTGTAGGGATTAACAATCGCACTTACCTATCCGTGAACATTCTGAACCGGTAGTTTCGTACTTGTTCTTTCACAAACATGTCCAGTAGGTGTGCTGTGTTGGCGAAGTGCACATTGTCATCCCCACTTCCGTGTGCGAGCAAGAAGTCCACCGATTTGAAACCTTCCACATGCGAGATGGAAGCATTCACATAGCCAGCAGGGTTACGATCGGGAATATTCATATATCTTTCCGTATAGATGGAGTCTTAAAGGATATTAAAACATATTTTAAAAAGGAATCCTTTCAAACCCTCACCGTACAATTTCCAACTGACAACCGGCTAAATAAAAATAAAGAATTAAACAGAGTCGAGATAACGGGGCCAACACCTACCGCGACTGCCATTGCAAGCGAATGCACTTTCGCATTTGCTTCTGCGATTTTGGCGCTCATGAACCCGCCGTATGACTGAGGGGAAATGAGATCGATTGCAACAAGGGGAAATTTGACTATACCCACCCAACCCCAAATGCCGATCCGCTTTGCATCAACGTACGACTTCTTAGCCCAAGCCCTGAACCACGAAAAGAGGATTAAGGTCAGTAAAGTTCGCACTGCAGTTCTGGAAGTCGGGAGAGGGAGTATTCCCAACGCCAAATCATCCAACTTCGGAGTGAAATAGTAACAAAGAACTCACTTTGCGGCATTAATCTGATCAATGGTCTCGAAATATCCTAGATTGCCTTTGACTGTATTTCTCAACTTTCTTCCCTTGAAACCAGTTCCCCTCCCATCAACTATAACAACGATGTACTGATGTCTGCAGACAAGGTATTGATGCCAATCTCGACTAAAGGTAAGATCCACTAGCTGACTCGATGGACCACCATATCTGTTTGTGTGGTTTGGAATGAGACACCAACGACATGATGGAAAAGAAAAAAAAAGGGGTCAACCCAGGGAAACAACACTGGCAACTCCACTTACACCCTAAACAGAACAGGGTATTTAGTCCGTCCGGAATTGTCCATACGAGGAGGAAGAAGTTCCTTGACATTCAGCTCTTACATAAAGAGTAAGCAAAATTTAATGCAGGAAAGTCATGGAACGCACCGTAACCATCGCTCTCAAAGGTAGAATAGACTATGGTAGCAGATTCATAGTCTGCAGTGGTATTGGCCAATCTTTCGTTCATGTCGAGGGCAAATTCCGACACTGCAGATCCGTGAAGGAAACATTAGATCACGGTAAAAAAGTTATGTAAGTGACTCACGAGACCCAGCATTTACAACCTTCGTCCACGGAATATTTGGACCAAGGTATTTCAGAATATAAAAGCCGGATTCAGGGGAGAATTTGGCATTGTAGTACCCAGGCATTGTGGTATCGGTCAGGCTTGTGGGCTCTACAAAATTCTCAGTATTTGACGTTGGGATTGGTATCGAGAAGAGATGGCGTTCGGTCGATGGTTTTGCAGCCGCGAAATACCTGATCCAAAATCAGAGCTTGTTGAAAACATGAGTCAGGGACGAGACTTACACTATTCCCTTCTGCGAATCGACACCGTGAATACGGCCGGTGACTTCCCAGTCACCACTTGTCAAGAAAATAGGTTGGAAGGAATCAGCTGGGCTAAATAGAGCGATATGGTTGTAGCCTTCAGGTGTCGGTACAATATCCAAGTACGCATTCGAGTTACGGAAACTGCTTAATGCCCCAGAGCTAGGAATGGGGAAGATAGTTTGTTCCTGTAGCAAACCATCAGATTCCATTCGGAAGAGAAGCAATTACCAACGTGATCGATCCAGCCGCCATCGCCCTGCTCTCCCTCTTTTCCAAGTTTACGAACGACCTTTCCATTATCTCTAAGCATGTTAGAAGTATTCAACTCGAATAAAACAACATTGCCATCATCAGCATTTCGGTTCACTTCCTTCAGGACCAGTGTCGTGTTTCCGACCCAAGTGACATCCTGAATTATACTGTCATTCGAGGGATGTCTCCCATCCCAGTCGAGTGTCAGAGTGGATTCCGCTGCAGAGTCAGATATCTGACCTCGAACGAGGTATCCACTCAAATCAAAGATATGAACAGAGACGAGAGGGTTGGAATATCCAGGTTTAGGGTACTTCATAACGACGTCGTGAGTATAAGGTATGATGGCGTCGTTGCTGTCTGTTGGGTTATAAATCGGGAATGAGAATTCTGGTACCGC
>Ga0307517_10006320_pt1 | contig 17579 bp, 12 predicted proteins | sample 23_EM_MG_FD_194515 | JGI IMG/M metagenome (GOLD analysis project Ga0307517, IMG submission 194515) | Populus trichocarpa ectomycorrhiza microbial communities from riparian zone in the Pacific Northwest, United States - 23_EM | ecosystem: Host-associated > Plants > Roots > Unclassified | place...
CTGCATGAAATCTGCCATCTGGAGCATAATGCAATACTGGCCATCCTAGCTTCAACTTCCAGTGTTTTTAGCAACCACAACTCCTAATCTTCAGCAGCCACACCTCTGATACATTTCTCTTGAGCCAACTTTTTATCCACGTTAGCCAACTTCTTATCCACGTGGACGTTGTTCATAACACAAATACTTTAACATCAAACTTTATTTTTTACAAGAGGTGCAGAAAAATGATGATGTTATGTTGATCTATTGTAAGTCTGAAGATCTAGTTGACTTGTTTACTAAACCTCTTCTAATAAGCAAGTTTGAGTTTCTAAGATAAAATATTAGAATTTGCAACTATTAAAATAAAGAAAAGTGTTGAAAATTGTTTTAAAGCTGTCAAGATTCTATTATGTAAATTTTTTAGTTATAGCAAAAATAAATGATAGTCCTAATCTTTAGGAGTTGTTAATCTGTGAGTTGATCATAGCATGATTTAGTGCTATAAATTAAAATTTAGTTTATTTCATTACTAAATAAATATGTAAGGATTGCTTTCAATCAGTAAGTAATCAATTCCCTTAATTTTAATAAAACAGCAGACATTCTCTTGCTGTCTTTAACCCTCTTCTTACTTTCTTTCTCCACTCAAATACTTTCATCCTGATATCTTAAACTGGTCCGAAGGAACTGAAATAATCCGAATCATCTTCATCAATTATATCTGTCTGGATGCCAAATTTTCCTTTTCAGCAATTCTCATTGCAAAAAAATAATCCTCCCACCACGGAGCCGACCAAAATTGCAAAATCCGTCGCCCATCGTAGTTGCTGTTGTCCCCAATCTCTCGTTTTGTTTTGTTGCTGCAAATAAAGTTCCTCTATTTTACTCACAAGAACACCACCACCATTAACCTCAACCATATTTTCAACACCATGAGAAAACCTGCAACTTTCTTCGTTCTTGCAAAACCCTCTTGCAAAATACAGACAATAATGAACGATCTCCTTGATAAATTCTAGGTACCCAGGAATAAGCTCCTCGCCATTGTCCATAATGAAGACCCTCAGCTCACGCTCTTTAAGCCCATCTTGTAAGCAAAATAGGTCAGGAAAGATCAACTGACTAGCATTGTTCTTCAAAATGTTCCTTACCAGTTTCCCTTGTCATGGAGTGATTTTGTCCTTTGACTTCACAGTTTTATCAGCTTGTTCAAATATAATTGGCTTACCTTCATACATAGGTTCTCTCTTCACAACTTGAAGTTCCTAAATCCAAAATGCATTCTTCTTCCTCGAATATGGACTCGTTTCCATCAACACTTGAAGTTAAGGTAGCAGGTGTATCAATATTCTGCATTCTGCCAATAGAAGAATCTGGCTCTAGAACTGGAGAAGCTAACCTTGGTACTTCCAACATGCCAGGCCCACCTGAAATATCTACAAGTTTGTGAACCTCAGTGATAGAAGTGGACTTATTCTCAAGTACTTTTTGCTCAAGAAAGAGACAATACACCTTGAGTCTCAACAACTGTGTCGACACTATGATTCTTAACCACATCATTACAAGATCCACTTAACATGAAATTCCATTGTGCATTTTCTGGTCGTGGTCTCCATTGCAGCTGGTTCAGCATGCTTCGTGTGGTGATGCTACTGGTGCTAGTTTCCTTGGGAGCTTGTTTCTTTCTTTGGTTCCTAACGTACCAGATCTGTTCCAAATGAACAAAAAAAAAATGGCAGCAACAAACAATCACAAGAAATCACAAGAACAAAAAAAAGGAGAGGAATAATCTGTGCTAGATCTAAACCAAAAATTCGTGCCATGGAATTGAAAATATAAAGCCCTTTTCTTTATAATCACCCCCAACACCGTAGTCTAAAGAAAAGCAAATTAAAGAGAGGAAAAGAAGCCTTCTTGTTTTTGCCTCTCTTAATGCCGATGGAGAGCTCAGAGAGAATGAGAAAGATAACATAATCTTATAGTCTGTTGAAAAGTAACCATGGCTGGAGTCAACAAGAGAGACAGCAAAGTGGTATCAGATGAAAACCATCATCTTCATAAAACTCAACTGAGTTATCAATTTTTTTTAGGACAATATGAAATGGGATTTTGGCTCCATATCAGATTCACATCACTTTGAAATGGTAACTACACGAGTTAATTCCCATATTCATCTCTCATTACAGTAAAAATCAGTTGCATTAAACACAACCTAAACTATGAACACTACAAAATTCCCAAATTAAAGAGTTCCATGGGCTGGCAATCCTAATGGCCGGGCATAGCTAGAAAGATGTGTAAGCATGTGTAAACACATGGATGTATCTCATGTCGATAAATTGTCCTAACCATGTGTGAACCAGTGTATTCTACTTCCAATCAACAGCGGTTACATGGTATCGAAAATTACCAAGGCTTGGCTAAAGCTTGTATCAAGATCAATTGTCAAACCATGTAAGTCATGCCAACCTGCATGAGATGTGAGTGGGGTACACTCATATTCGCAATCCCTCTTCTACAGTTCTTTCTCAGAAAAGCATAGAAGTAGTTTACGACCAGCTTCTTGATAAACCAGGAATCCTTCCTTGCCCTAATGTTTCCATGCCCAAGAAGATATACAACCCCAGATTCTTTAGCCTTGCGAACAAAAGACAATTCCCTTTCAAGACTCTGTTCTGCATCAGAACCTGTAGGGTCTCCAGGCGTCCCTGGCTTTGCCGCCTCAGATGTGCTTGCTTCAGAAATGGGCTTGCTTGTGTTGCTGTACTCGGCTAGTAGGGGCACACCAAGTGAGTAGACACTTCCATTGGGAGCTATTAAGACTCTTGTACTAGAGGAGTCATCCTCATAGTCTGTATCATCATCCCCATCACTCTCTAACAAACGTTCCTGGGCTTCCCGACGAATGAACTTCTCAAGGCTCTCAATTAACAGCTGTTCAAATGCCTGCTGATTCTCTTTCCGAGCATCCTTGTAGCCATACCTGTTTTAAGTGATTAAATTGAACTTTGTAAGGCAATAGGGTAAGACTAAGGTAAGAAGAAAAACAGAACACCGATAATTATAAGATTAATGCCCATTAACACCCCAAACACTGTGAGGTGCCCCTGCTGGTACTTCTGTGTAAACTAAACAGTCAAGAAAAAAAAATGACAATTAGCAATAAAATTATCATCATGAAATTAAGTTTCCAATTTATTTAACTCGAAATGACATTTCCATGCATCAGATGACAAGTTGACAACTCCTACTTACAAGAATTGAACTCATTACCTCGCAATACAACGGAATATGTGGTAGCCTTTTGGGCAGACTCGTCGGAAAAGGAATCTTTCACCCTGAGGCACTACTGGAACTGGAACATACTTTACACTCACAAATATAATCATTGAATGGATAGCAGGGAGAGTAGTAAGAAAATGGCCAAAAATTGCAGGTATTCCTTTCACCAGTTCATTATAAAGCAAACCAATGCCCGGGGCTCTGATTGTTCCAAGATTGGGTCCCAATTCACGCATCAAATCCATGGAAAGCTTTTGCTTAACTTCAGTTTCATACTTGAGCTTGCTCCCATAGTTCCAGACTAACATTATAAGAAACATAACTACAGCAAAAACCAGTATTATCCAACTTCCATCTCCCATGCCCCCTAGAACTGATGAGAAAAAGGCCAACTCTATTCCAAGGAAAATAACCAAAAAACTCAGGACAATAATGATGTTTATCTGCCATATAAGAAGCATAACAATAGTTACTAAAATCACTGTCATCATCATCACCCCCAGCTCAGCAATTCCTGTAATAACAGATTACCATCAGAACAATTAAATTGTTTATATAAATCACTGCAATGGAAAAGCAAGCTAGTTTGATGCATAACTTTGAAGTGACTAGACTCTCCGACACAGAGCAGGTTATTACCGTCAACACATTGCATACAGACCAAAATAATTGAAGCAAAACATGGCTTCACTATCTGCATGATGTTCAATGCAACTGTTTATAAATGAAATGTGCTACTCAAGAATAGCAGTAGTGTAACTGCTTTTCAAATAGGATGAAAGACATGCCAAAGATAATTGGAAGAACCGAAGAAGCTCAATAGTCAATTCATTTCCCAGATATTCACATTATGGTATGGAAGAAATAAACTAATCACCAAAAAATTAACAGTAACAGCAGTTACAACATTGTGGTGCCACATACCATGAACAAGAAACATCCAACCTATGAAACTTCAGCAAATAATCAAAAGCTGCAATACTATTAAGATATGATTCATTTCCTTATGAAGTACAAACCTGTCTCCCTGAAGTTTTAAATGATGCACACGAATTTATCCAAGGAAATTCTTTCATTTGCTGATCGGTTAAAGGGTTGTGAGCTTAACATTACTTTTTTTTTTGCTTAGTTCCAAGGGAAACTACTCGAGCCTCAGTGGGAAAAAGAAAAGTATTCTCAAGTACCCAGCAAAGTACGCTATTCAGCAAATTGATTAAAACATCGAGTAGCAGGCTACAAAAATTACTTTCAAATAATGGCAAACAGTAAAAAAAAGGGGGGAGAAACAAAACAAAACCAAACTTATTTGCAACTTGCACTAATAAGAGAGATATAGAAGTGCTGCATCGAAAGCTAGCTTATTATTTTTACCACCATTCAGGATGGGCAATTACAGTAGCGAGAAACTTTGTTCAATGGGGCATGTATACAAGAAGGTGCTTCAAGATAAAATTATTTTGAAATGTAGTGTAATTTACCAGTTACGTTATATCTATGCAAGTGTCAACTGCAAGTTTGCACCAGCATTTCAAGTTAGTGTTGGTGGCAGCATTATCACACATCTTCATGGTTGATAATTTCGTCATAATGATTCTGTTTTTTCTCTTGGCTGCTGAAGAAATACAGTATGCAATCTTGTCCTTATTTGGTATTCACTGGGTTATATCTAAGACAGTACTTGGTAGATACCTGGAGGGGAACTGTCAAAGAAATGCAGTAGTATAATTGCATGGCAGAAGGTTCCACTCAAGTCTTTGAAGTCCAGAGCGTTTGAAGGGATGGGGCATGCTGCTGGTGAAATTAAAACTGGGATGTTGCGTGATTGGTCTTCTCTGATCTCTATTTGCTAGAATGTAAGATATGACCATTTCCTATTTCTTTCTTTGGTGGTGCTTTATTGTATACTCCTATGTATCCTTCACTTGGCCTTTTTTCAACACATTCATTGTATTATTAAAAAGAACGGAAAAGAAAAGCAAACTCAATAATTGATGAACAGTAGCAATTGGAATGCCAAGAAAAAATTCAATTAAAACTAGGGAACAAGTATATTACCATATGCATTTCCCATCTCAGTGATGCTTGAGATAGAGCAGACAAACACCAAGCAAACTACCAGCAAAAACCAGTTTATGACAGGAATATAAATCTGACCCATGAATTTCCGAGAGGTATGAATGATTTTAAGACGGGGGAAGCAACCAAGTGCTGTTGATTGTTTTATACACGAAAACGTAGCAGTAGTCATAGTCCGACTAGCAATTAATGCAGCTAAGTTAGCAATGAGGAAGACAGGCCAGAAAACACCACCTGCGAGACACGGAATAAAACTTGTTGCAACAGAACTGAATGTAAAAAGTTCCAAATGTAAAACAGGATTGAATTCAACTTTATACCACAATAAATAATTTATTTTCTAAGAACATAGAATACAAGCCACAAGAAGGCTGTGCAAGTAGCAATTAGATTCTACTTAATTAAATTGCATAGACCATATTGATACAGATAAAGAATGAACCTTACTTGGAACCGAAGAAAAGAAAGCTAGCTCAGCCATATTTTCAGTGTGATGTTCCACAAGGTATGCAGCTTGGCCCAAATAACCCAACAAAAGGCAAGGCAAAACGAGAAATACAAAGGTAAGCTGCAAATGATCACTATTAAATAAATAGCTTGGCCCAAATAACCCAACAAAAGGCATGGCAAAACGAGAAATACAGAGGTAAGCTGCAAATGATCACTATTAAATAAATCAGAATTGCAGCAATCAGAACATAACAACGAATATAAAATTCTGTGACACTTGACATAATCAGAGAAAGACGTAGATTCTATATCGGATACATTAAACAGGTATTTTCTTGCTTCTTTACCTGCACAGATCTCACAGAAAAGTAGCACAGATCTGCAAACATTGCCTCAGATCCTAAAAAAACAAACAGAGAGAGATGGAAGAATCCATCAGAAGCAATCATAAAAGAAAAGTGTAAAATAGGATTCAGTTATGACAGCTGTAAACATCACCTTCCAAGTTCATATTATCATCAAGACTCGGGCGTTCTTTAAATTGGTGTGAATTTTTTACGAGTTCCACGCTACACTACAGAATTTCTGCCTTTACTTGAGAGCAATTGCTTCAAGAGACCTCGGCTAAATAGAAAACACTTGTATACAAAGAACCTGTATAAACATGTGTTCTGCCCTTGCTAGAACACAAGTCAATTTCTCCAAGTCCCTTACAATTCCAGATAATCATGTAAGGGCCACTTTAATTCTCATGGAGGGTACTTTAGCTACTAATTTTCCATCCATAGAGGACAATTCAGTAAGAATTACACTTCCTTTCTTTAATCTCAAAATTGGAATTGGAGGCATGGCCCATACCTCCCATGCTATTAGTAGACATATAAAAGGGAATTACAAAAGCTTAATGGAGAATTAACCATCCTCCCAAGAAGAAAGCAAAAGGGAAGTTTCCCATATCCAAACATTCTCTAGAAAACAAATCCCCTCCATCTCTATTTTTGTTACCGCTTTTTTATTTTTAGAAAAAATAGGGTGCTGCTTAGAGAGACTTGGGGATCTACCCTTTGACACTTGGTAGTTTAAGTGACTCCACACTTTTTGACATCATAGCTCCATCACGCCTTCAAGGTTAACTCAACTGCAATCTCCATTTAATAAGAGAAATGACAAGGTTATCAAACACTCTCATAAGTTGATGAAAATTAAGCCATCTGCATTGCCACTAGTACCGAAAAGATCAATCGTTTTAGGCCAATCAAATCCAGTTATCCTCAATCAGCCACCACTTATTGATGAACTTTAAAATTTCTGCTGCATTAACCTAAATTCTTTCATGAGCTTCAAACATCAATTATCCAACACTCTTAAGGTTGTACGAACTTCATAACAGTTTGGACTAGAAGCAATGTGAATATTATCCATGCACTAAACAAGAAAATGGTTTTGTGAACTAATTAGAAAGCCAGCCAAATTTACAGATGGGAATCAACCAGTAAGCCTTACCACTAAACAAAAACAGCAAGCACCATTGCATTCAAGCACTAAAAAAATCGTATATTAGTGTGTTACCTGTTGCACATAGCAAGCAGCCTCCAAGTGCACGCCAGGCCTTAGTTGAGTTCCTCTTGAAGAAGTAATAAATATGAACAGGATTAAATGCCCTTAAGACACTGCTATCATATTTAACAAGGTTATAAATCCCAATGGCTGCAAGAGAACAAAACCACAAGAATAAAGCAGGGCCTACAACAAGTCCGACTTTACTGGTCCCAAACTTCTGTACACTGAACAAAATTACAAGAAAGGCAACTGAAATCATCACCACATGCTCTGCACAAAACAAATAACAAAAATAATTAACTCAATATTATAGCTCGTTTTCCACAGCGAAAAAACAAAAAGGCAAGGACATTTAAATTTGACAATGTAATAGAAGGCATGCAAGGTTTGCTAATTTGGTTGCAATCAAATTAATTTCAAACAGGAACTATTTAACTCATTTTCCAGGAAAATATTTTACACAAAACAAACACAGCCTAAAACTTGCCAGAAATTTCTTTTTGCCTTTTTTTTTTGGCAGCAAGGGGGAGAGGAGGGCTAGGCATAAACTATAGCCCAACATGACAATCAAAAGCATGAGAACTGGAGACAAAGTTCATCCACATCGTAAATTTAAATTGACGGTCTGTTCGAAAAGTTCAGACATGTTCACAATGAATCAGAGTCTTGATCCATGCCCAAGCCAAGCACTACATTCATTAAGTTACAGAGGGCATTGGTCTGTGGAAAGAACCCATTCCCCTAGTTGCCATTGGGGACTTAGAAGAGATATTAAATTGGGTGTATAAATCAGCCCTGATAGTTTTGAGCACCTTCTGAACCATATAACCAGTAAATGATATGTCTATTACAGCTTTTGCTACAAAAGTTTTGCTATATAAACTATTTCATGCAGAAACAGCCTCTTCCTGCATCATGTTTTGTTGTTCCTATCATTCAATGGAAAATCAGATTACAAACCCCACCTATGATTACACTATCTTAGATCTCCAATAAATCACACAACAAACAAAGTTTTATGTTATCAGAGTTACAATTACTTTCCTTCTATATTTATTTATTAATTTATTTGACAGTGGTCCAGGTTACAATAGCCCCCTATCAAAATCTAGAGCCCAATTTCCCAAACAAAAACAAAAAAGGAGAAAGAAAGGAAATGAATGGCTCCAAATGTCCAATTCTCAAAGGAATAATGCCAGACTCGGACTGATAAGTTAAGAAGAAACCCTAACTCTTATATAAAAAAAATATGGCTAGCAGAATATTAGATCACCTTGCTCAATTGCAGCTACTCCAACCTTCAGACCACCAACAGCTGACATTACTGCATTGAGACAAACAAAGTTACCCAAGTAAATCATAAGGTACTAGTTACTAGGAACCAAAGAAAATATGGCAAACATGGTCTGCACAAAAACAATAAAAGAAGGGCACGTCAAATAAATATCTAGAATAGCTTTTTCGTACATAAGAACAATATCATAATTCTGATAAACTCCAAAGAAACAAAAACAGACCTGACATAGCAGGAGTAACAACCCCATCAGCAATTAACATAGAGGTACCAGCAAGCACTAACATGAGAAGCAATCTTTTGAGAGTAACCGAAGTCTCAAGTCTCTCCTTGATTTTCAAAGATCTCTCAAGTTCTGGGGAGGGCACCTTAAGCCTGAAGCTAGATATACGAGCATCGGAAGGAAGCTGATTAGGGAGAAGATTGACCTTAGCATGTCGACAAATCAAAGAGTACAAAGCAAAAGTACCACCTGCAATATAGTGAATAGAATCAAATGTATACTAAGATTATAACTAGGCATAATTAGTAATTAAGTGAGCAGTAGTAACTACTAAGTAGTACCTTCGCCGTCGTCATTAGCCCAAAGAACAACAAGAACATACTTGAGAAGTGGAATCAAGATTAAAGTGTACAAAACCAAAGACAATGCACCAACAACATCTTCTTCTCCATTGATAGGCGCCTTTGTAAACATAACACCAAAAGTATACAAAGGACTGGTTCCAACATCACCAAATACAACTCCCAGTGTTTGAAATGCAAGTATTATTCTCCTTCCCACACCCAACTCCTGCCAAACATTTTCTATTTTCAAATCAATTTTTCTTTTTCTACAAACCAAATTCAATAACAGCAACAACAACAATAATAATGGTTTCCACCTCGTAGTAATTATCGTTGCGGTGGGCGCTCGGGATCTCCAGGGCTTCCACATCGAAGGAGTCGATGAGGGGGCCAGTTCGAAACAGCCGTTGCTCCCCTGTGTCCTCTTCATCTTCCTCGTCAGATTCTAATCCACCGCCGTGCCGCTGTCTACTATTGTCGTTGCCGTTGTCGTCGTCCATCACTGAATCATCGTCGTCGTCGTCGTCGTCGTCGTCGTCTTGGAACACCCACCGTAACTCCATCGAGTCATTCGAAGCAAATCTACCGTTTATCTCGGATCTGCCAACGCCATTCTCCTCTGCCATTACAATTGGAATTGTACCAGGGTTTCATAAGCAAAAGATCGATCAAATTGGGATTACAGGCCCTTAGGGTCCTTTCTTTCTGTTGTCCTTTCCTTTCCTTTCCTTTTTTTTTTGTCCTCCGTTAGTTTTTCTATTCGATTCAATCAATCTAATCAATCAAATTCTCAGAAAATTATACATATAAATTAAAATGGGTGAAAATGAAATTATCGCGTGGTCTCTCAATTTTAGGCGAATGGTTGAAGGATAAATTGTGAAATTAGCATGGAAGATGCAAATAAATTGCGAAATACTTAATAAGCAAGAAGTTTTTGGTAAAATAATATATTTTTGAATATGCTATTAAGAACTGTGATATATAAATATTTAATTACATATCATGATTTTAAAACCATAATATCTATTACATAATTAGTAATTATAATAAAAAATTTAATTGATATTATGGTTTATATATACAATATTTATTTAAATTCAAAATTAATTAATCAATTGATTCTTAAAAAAATTATAAAACTATCAAAAATTTTAAAAACAAGATCCTAAAATGAAATCTTTGAAATCTAAAGATTTAATGATCGAAGTAGTTTTTTCATAGCTTTTTGAAAAAAAACAGTTTATAAAAACTTCTATAAATATTTAAACACGATTAAACGATCAAATTAAAAGTTATAGTTCTTTTGAGTCATTATTCTAGTATAATGCGACCAAACCTCCTCGTAGACTTAAACTTGTCATATTGATCTATAAATGAATGTATAATTGTATAACCATTGTTCTATTGGTTATATAATTGTATCAAATCGGTCGACCAGTTGACAATTATTATTGCACTTTAAAAGTACGATATATTTAAATATTGTTATTTTAAAAAGAAACAATTATTTTATCATGTTTAGAAATAATAATATTTTATAAATTTCACATTTCATAAGCACAATAAGGTGAACAGTGCTTCTGAGGTGGTTTTTTATTTAGTTTTTATTATAATTTTTATTTTTCAATGTTATTCAAATTAAAGGTATCTAATAACTTGAATAAAATTAGGTTTTATTATCTTACTAATTATATGATGCACTACACTGCAAATCATATATTTTTATTTTTTATTAAAAAAATTATGTATGATAGTTTTTTCAATGTATTTTTTAACTAAAAACTTTTTTAAATGCAAATAAATTTTTTTTTTATATATATATATATATAAAATCAAATAAATCAAATTAAGAATTATGTACAATAATAAATTAAAAAAATACTAACATTAACTATAAATAAAACTAAAAAAATTAAAAAAATAAATATAAATCAAGATATTTAATTACACAAGATAAGATATTTATTTAAAAATTTTATTTTATAGGGTAATTGAACAATCTAATATTATAAAAAAAAATATGTTTATATTTTTATAAAATAAAAATTTATAAATAGTTATCGTGGATTTAATTCTTAATAAGAATTATAATAAATTGTATACATTTGTAAAACCATATATATACTTTCCCACGTTTTTTATGGGTTCAAGCGTCGTTAAAATACCATGATGTTACAGGAGGATTATGGGATGTTGTGGTTGTTGCTGACAGATTGGTCGGTGTGGTGGTACTGGTTGGTTCGATGGTGATGATGGTTGCGAGGTTGCTATTCGTGTCGGTGATAGAGAAAATGATGAGTAATGGCTTGACTGGGGCTGGCGGTTGAGTTTGGTGGTTCTGGTTAAAAAAAAGAGGAACTTCTAGGTGGCTAAGGAGTAAATGGGTCATTAGATTAGGTTGAAGTCTGTAGCTGGTGGTGGGTCTAGTGGATTTTTGGATCTGTGATGGTGGTTTGCTCGGTGAAGGCTGGTGGGAGGTACTGCTGTGGGTATTTGTGGGTGGTCGGAGTTCCTACCGTTGGTATTTGTGGAGAAAAAAGCAACAGTGACGGGATTTGGGTGAGGAAGAAAACGGCTATGGGAGTGGCTGTCAGCGTGGTGAGGGAAGGTCGTTGCTGGGCTTTTGTGGTGGTCTAGTTGAGAAGATGTGGTAGTTTTTTTTTGTTTTTTGTAACTGTTGACGGGGGTTGTTTTCGGGCAGTATTGTTGAAGGAAAGGGACAATGGTGTCTTGTGTGGAAGAAATGGGAGACCACTGATTGATTGAGGTTTGAGGAGGAAAGACTGATATTGGAGTTAATGAAGAATTGGTTTTGGGCAGCAGCAGTGATTATTTTTGGTTTGGTTTGATTTTTATTTATAAAAATAATTAAATTAAAATTTTATAAAATAAAAAATAAAACCGAAACCGGTTCAAACCGATCAGTTTTAATTCTGTTCGGTTATTTTATATTAAAAAACCAAAACCTAACCGACCGGTTTTGGTTCCGTTTAGTTTGGTTCCGTTTGGTTTGGTTTTGGTGTGGTTTGGTTTGGTTATTTTATATTAAAAACCAAAAACTATATTTTTTTTGGGTTATTTTTTTTTACTTTCTAATAGGCTTGGTTTCGATTTGGTTTAGTTTTTTCGGTTTGGTTTTTTATTTTTTTCAGTTCGGTTCGGTTTTTCGATTTCAGACTTAAGAAATCGAAACCAAACAGAACCAAATATTTTTTTTAAATATTCTAATTAGTTTAATCGGTTTTTTTTCATGATTCGGTTTTTTCAGTTATTTTTTTTATTTTCTTGGTTTAATCAATTTTTCGATTATTTTGCTCACCCCTAGTTTTGGTGGGAGTTTTATTCCTTGATTAACTTGGACCGAAATGAATCAATAAAAAATAATTGGATTGGAATGAAATTAATAAGACTGAATTAATTGGAATGAAACAAACAGGACTAAAATGAAATTAAAAAAGAAAAGAGTCAATTGGTCCCCTTATATTTTATCCTTTTCATTACAGTCATTGGTTTTTGAATTTTTTAATTTAATTTGATTAATATATTTAATTTTGAAACTTCTTTCAATTTAAATCCTAAATTGAATTAATTTATTTTTTTAATTTCATTTTAGTTCTTATTTTCCCAAAACTCCTAAATCATATTTTTATTTATTTTCAATTGTACCCTTACTTGAATTAATTTATTCTTTTTTATTTAATTATTTATTGCAAATTCAGGTTGACTTCCAATTTCAAATTACGTTTTCAATCAAACCCTCCATTAATTTCTAACTTGGCTATTTGTTTCAAAATCATCATTAAACTTCAAATTTCTTTCACTCTTAGCGGAGTTAAATCAAATTAAGTCATCTTTTCTTTTATTTTTTCAATTTAAAACCTCAATAATAAATAAATAAATAAATAAATGCAAACTTCATTCTTTTTTGTCTGTGATTGTGATGCTTAATCATTGCTCCAATTTCAACGCAAGCTATTTTCATAATTTATTATATTATTTTCTTGACACATAAAAATAAAAAAAAATAATGAAATGATTAAAATTAACTAAAAATTACTAAAAAGATATTTTTTTTATTTTTCTATTTTTTCTCAAAATATATACAAAAATAAAGAGCTTAAAAATTGGATTACAACACAGTAGAAGATCAAGTTGCTCTATTTGTTCATATATTAGCACATCACTAGCTAACTTACAAGTGCTATGATAAAAAAAATAATAATAATAATTTCTAATGTAAAAAAATATATTCAAGTATTGTTAGCATATTTAAAAACTTTGAACTGGAAAGGCCATGCTTGCATTTAATAGAATAAATAAAAAAAATTATATGATAGAGTTGTTAATGTTAAATAGAGAATAAAATAGAAAATCAAAAGATGCATGTGAAGAAATGGGAACCCGTGTCACAGGGCATTTTTTATTTTATTTTTATTTTATAATACAACAACAAAATGAATCTATGCAAAAAAAAAAAAAAAAAATTTAATTAATTAATTTTTTTTGTAAAAGAGTAATTTTTTTAGTATTATCTTTTTCTTATTAATGCCCTTTTAAAAAATATATAATTATGTTGTTCATTGCATAAAAACTAAAAACAATTAAAATAAAATTTAAGCAATTTGAAATAAGGATATAAAAGCATCTCTTTAATAAAAACCCATTTTCTTATTATTTCATTCTTTGTTCTTTGAAAATTTTATTTTCACTAAAGTCTTGTTTTTTAAATAAAAACTTAACACAAATCTAGAAGCAAGTTGAATAATAAATTGATAATTTTGACATTGAAGTGTTAAAAATATAAGAATATTAAATTTGAGAAAAACTAAATAACAAATTCTATAAAAAAATATTTGACGCGCAGCTGAGAGATAATTATTATTAATATCATGATAAAAAAATATTAAATTTTGACATTTTTATTAATATCCTTTTATTATTTATTAAGAATATTCTAATACTTAAGTTATTTATTAAGAAAACATTTCCTGTATGATCCTAGAAACTGGGCAAAAAAGGCTTTTTATTATTGGTAGTGCAATGGCTATACACTTTTAATTGTTCATAAATAAAAATTTAAAAACAAAATGTAAATGGTTGCAAAATTTTATGATAACAGTTATAGACTTGAGACGTAATAGGCACAATTTTCCATAGAAATACATTAGCCCACAACCTTGTTTATCAGTAAAATGTGAATAATAATAATAATAATAATAATAATAATAATAATAATAATATGGTAGAAGCTCTGAAACGGGAATACAACATGAAGCTTCTCAAATTAAAAAAAAAAAAAAAAAAAGAATATCCAAGAAAAGAAGGAAAAAAACTTATCAATAACCAGTAAAAAAAAATAAAAATCCTTTCGCGTTTTTTTTTTTTTTTTAAAATAACTTATCAATAATCTGGGACGTTAGGCACGCCACTACATTTTCCAATGCAAAGGATCACAAAATTCAAATATGCTTAGAAGAGTGGTGGATTTTTGTGATTGTGATGGTTAAAAAATATTTTTTAAAAAATTATTTTTTTGTGATTTTTTATAAAAAAAATATGTGTGGTTAAAACTGTGATTGAAATTAAAATTTTCTGAAAAGCAATTTATATGTGTTTGGGTAAGTTGTTTTTGTAAGTGTTTCTGGTAATAAAATTACCAAGAAGAACATGTGTGAATTTTCAAGTTGTGAGTAGCATTTGTGAGGGGTTTTTTTTTTTGTAATACATAAAAAAATAATAATGTTATATTATTGTTGTCCTCAAATCATTCCATTAAACTATTTATTATTCCATCACAAACATAATTCATTTGAGAATGCCTCAGATTGCCTTGGCTTTCAGAACGTAAGATAACATCGGCTAAAAAATCATCAAGAATAAAATTAGGATTGTGATCATATTCTGTAAATGCAACATCTTCTTATGACTTCCTCCTAATATAGTTATGTAGTGTCATTGATGCCAATACAATCTGCATTTGTGATTTATACGGATATGCTGGCATGTTCTGTAAAATTCTTCATCTTTGTTTCCACACCCCAAATGCACGTTCAATGACATTGAGAAGTAATGAATGTGCATGATTGAATCGCTCTTCTTGGCTTGGTGGTTGCTCTCGACGCCAAAAATCTTGGAAGTGATATCTCTCACCTTTATATGGACCGAGATATCCATATTCATTTGGGTACCCAACATCAACCAAATAATATTTCCCTGCAATAACAAGTAAGAAAATTATATAAAATTTAATAAAAAAATATAGAAAAACATATTTTAAATTTAAATAACAATTAATTATTATCATATATTTACCTTTAGGAGGTTTTGGAAATTTTATACTTGGATTGTTAATAGCCTCTAAAAAATTATGAGTATCACAAGTGCTACCTTCCCATCCTGCCCAAACAAACGTGAATTCTATATCAAAACTACATGCGGCCATTACGTTCTGTGTCGGCACACCTTTTCTACCGATAAATGGTATTTGATTTTCTTGAGAAATAAAAGCCCGAACATGTGTACCGTCTATTGCACCAATACAATTCTATAAAGCAAAACAATAACTAATATTTCATAAATAATGACTAGCAGAATCTGAAACTAATTTTTATGTCATTAATTGCTATAAACACTATCTGTCTGACCTTAAAATGAGGCATAAATTTAGGACTCATCGTAATTTCTCGCGGAGTGTTTAAAAATTCAGAGTTCTCTAATTTAATTATATCTACCGTAACAAACAAATTGTCTTCAACACTTCATTAAAATATCGACTCACGGTTTCACCAGAATATTGAAATTTTTCTTGGACTTGCCTATTTGTTGCACCTAATGCAATGGTGTACAAAAACATTGTCACCTTCTCAATGACACTCATCCTTTTCGATGGTTTCAACCCATATTGTGTTTCCAAGTCATAACAAAGGCTTGTAACGTCGTTGCATCTATCCTAACTATGTTAACACACTGTTTCCAGTGTCCTCGTACGACTTCTTTCAACCATCTCATCCTTGTGTTATATGAAACTATACAAGGTTTCTTATAAACATAAGTAGCATAGTACATGTGTAAAGCATCAGCGATACATAATAATAGTTTTTTATGATCAAACTCTTATAGCCAAAACGATTCATCCTCGTCATCAGTACAATCTTCATCTTCGTTTTCATCACTATCATCATCATCATTAGTTCCGTTGGAATCATCACCACCAACATTAACTCATTCATTACCACCACCATTGCGATCACTAATAGCTCCACCACTACCACGGTACCACTATAATTAATATGATCAATTACACGATTCATCACGGTATCATAATTGTCGTCATAGTTAACACCAAACATAGTATGAACTCATTCATCTGTCATATCTACCTACACAAATTCAATTACAAACATTTGTGTTCATTACAATTCATATCATAAAAAAAAAATCCATCACTTTTTATATATCAATTGACAACACTATTTATCACTTTGAAAGATATGAAAAAAAATAATATCATGTTATAGATTAATAACATGAATTTTACTCAAAATATATATAGAAAAGAAAAAAAAATGAACTTCATTTGATATTGCATATCACTGAAATGCATGTATGCAAAAAACTAGCATGAAAAAAATAGTTTGAGGATAAATAGTAAAGAATTGCATATAATTCATTCAAGATTGATAAAAAGATACAACTGGGCTTGTATTGAAATACCATTGAACTTCATTGACATTAAATTTAAAAACAAATAAGCCTTTGTTTTGCACTGAAAGTTATGGAAAAAAATTGATTAAAGTAGGAGAACTTACGACTACAATTTATGTTGTAGGAGCTCCCAAGATCAAAAGTTTTCTTGTTGTAGTGTATTAAACATTTATGAAGGATATTTGTCATATTGAAGTTACAACATGCATTATATAGGAATATGCAAGTATTGTAGGATAAAAAAAATGACAAAAATGCTTTCACAAATTTCAATAAATTATTATAACCAAACAAATAACATATCAATTATAGTATGCATCAATGTAATATGAAAAACTTTTACAAATTAACAAAATGCCCACACTATATGTCAGCCCCAATTACAAATATGATTGACATATATTCTGAAAAACTTTTACAAATTGACAATATTAGTTTGACTTTTCAGTTGTATGTACTCAAATTTCTTTTCAACCGCAACCTTATATATAATTACTGTCAAGAACACATTGTTGGAATAGTTTTATGTCACATGAAGCTGCAAACCACAACTCTTTTAATTATTGATGTTATACCTGTATTCCATAACTTCCTGTTCTATTATAAAATGCCAAAGCCCCACCCGACATAGGCTCCTTTTAGTTTATGCTACTACTTT
>Ga0307517_10006321_pt1 | contig 17579 bp, 19 predicted proteins | sample 23_EM_MG_FD_194515 | JGI IMG/M metagenome (GOLD analysis project Ga0307517, IMG submission 194515) | Populus trichocarpa ectomycorrhiza microbial communities from riparian zone in the Pacific Northwest, United States - 23_EM | ecosystem: Host-associated > Plants > Roots > Unclassified | place...
TGGACCTCTTTTAAGCTCCTGGATACTTGGCGGCATGCAGCATATTTTCTGGCCCTGTCATCTGGGCACGCCCCGCAATCTGTTTTGTGCTCAGACAATGATGTTGATCTATTTAATTTAGATGTAACATTTTGCATTCAAGTCCCCCGATTCTTTCAATTCAATTTGACACACCAGGGACTTCTCATGACAGTTGGCGGTAACATGGTGAGAACAACACTTGCCCGCTTGGGAATGCAACGAGGCTTGGCCGAAATGTAAAACTGCCGTTGAGAGTGCGTTGATTTGTGGGTCAACTTGATCTGTTTTGTCCTTCGATCGAATTCATGGCGCACGACTCCTGACATTATTGTGGGGTATTACAGTACGCTCAACAAACCGCACAGAGTCCTTGCGTCGAATTCCAAGCAAAGGGTGTGTAGAGTCCCGACAAATACTGTTCGAACCCCGCTGATGGGCTGTATCAATGACCATTGTGTAATTTCTTTATCTTCTAATCGCAACCTGTCAAAAATGCACCCTTGAAATTCTTCACATCTTTCACAGAAATAAGTATGGGAAATCAGAAAACGGTTCAGGGAGCAACGTCACATGGGAGTCCGGAGACCGAGGAAGTATACCTAGTGTGACCCTGCATTTGTTTAGTTACAGTTTAGGAAATATGGTTAGACACTCACAGTGAAAGGGTGGATACGTGAAAATGCAAAAAGGATTCAGGCTGCCATTGCGAATGGACAGGTGTCTGTCTTCTCGAGACATTTCTGCAAATATATTTGTCATTGGGATAAATGAAGGGAGAAATCGCATACCTTCATAATGCCCACAAACTGCTTCATCTCAGAATGTACTTTTGAGTGATGCGTATACTGCACAACCCCTCCATCCATATCGGTCGTGGAAACAAGACCTCTGCGGTAGACACCAGGATGCGTCAGGTAGAACACCTGGTCCTCGCCGTCCTGTAGAGAGATAAATATACATTGGTGGATACCGAGGCGAAACAACATTGTACAATGCAATTCTGCATGTTCATAGTGATTTCGTGAATCCGACAGATAGTGTCTTCGCTCACTGACTGGGATTCTTGGCAAGATTCGTCAAGAAATCGAGGGACTGTACAATATTTAGTCTCGACACGACCGACTAACCAACTGGGAACATACATTCTGCAGATCCCCCAAAATAAAGACAATTGTCTGTCGTTCTTGGACCCCTCTGGCCATGACACGGTCGATTGCTCCAGTGTATAATCCAATCTTCACAAGGCGTGGAAGGGATTCGCCTCCAAGCGCGAAAACGTTCTCGAATTCGTTTGTTTCTACGAGACGAGCATAACGATTGGAAGTTGTGCCCGTATTATCTTCGAAAAGTATGTTCTCCCAAGCGGACTTGACTTTGGATGCTGCTGATTTGTTGGGGAATGTAAACTGATGAATGTCTTTCGGAGGTGCCCGAGGAGAAACGATGACTCCGGGAATTAATTATCTGAGAATTGTTCTGTCATGTCGCATAAACAGTATTCGAAGGGGGACGTTACCTTCTTCTGTATCAATGTTCTGAAGAAATAGATCTGATCAGCACTTATGCAGTAAAAACGGGATGTTCTGTTACCTAAATAAAAGTTCTAAGACCTTCCACATATCGGGCAAACTTGTCATCTTGGATAGGTGAAGGGAACCTCAGAGCTTTTTCGAATTGTTCTATCGCCCCATGAAGATCGTCAAGTAGAAGGTAGACTCTCCCAAGTCTGACAAGCGCGAAGGGCCAATCTGGGTAGGTAGTATTAAAAATTTCCATATTTTCTAGATGCAACTGGGGCTGAGTCGATTTCTGCTCCGAGTCCATGCGGTATAGCCTGCGCTGCCATATGGTACTTATTTCGCGATCGTATTTGTCCTGTTGAGCAGGGGCGAAATTAAATTTAGACTTGTCAATGGTTACGACATACTGAAGGGCCATCCGGATTCCAATCGGGCTTGTCTAATAGTGACATAACGCAACTGTGGTAGTTATTGTTGAGCGGGGTCTCGCGGCCCGAGTTCGAGTTCGAGACGATCATTGCGCGGAGTACGTCAGCCTCATCCCTTGCTCATTCCATTGAACCAATTCAGAGTCTGATCCACAGAATGCCTACTAGCTATGGCCACCATCACGAACACAACCCGTCGTACCCGTCACTAAACTATGGTCCTGGTGCAAAATGGATTAAGAATTTGACACGCGACAGACTCAACAATTTCCATGGCGGCCATTTTTCAAGTTTGAACATTTCCTCAGTCCTTTTTACCCACAGGTTGAATAGCGAAGAGTTTGTGAAACTGAGAGTGTAGGTTACCTTGACTTCCATTCGAACCGACATCTCACCGGATCTCTCAAGATGGAGTGCACCTGGGCTCTCGAAGCCCACATTTGAGGAGGCAATACAACAAAAGTTTAAGCCAGCCAAGAAGGTCAGGAATGATATTTGCGTTTTTTAAATCCGAGTCTGTTGACGGTGCTTGCGTAGGGTGATTCGTTCGGACCATCGTGTGAGTACATACACTTGTAAAATTCTGCCACTTTTTCACATCCTTTCGTTTAGGGGTAAGCGGCGTTTTCATAGGTCTCAATGCTTGCTGACTCGAATGTTCACGAAGACGAATCACTGGTGGAAAGTTACTGTAACAATTCCGAGTTATTGGGAACAATACGAGCGTGTTCAATGTAAGATAAATTCTTTCAAGCAACACTACTTGCAGCTGATAGTTGGTTTGACAGTTGAATTCGACCCAGGGTGCGAGGCAATGATATATAGCGTTGACGGTTCTCCACTTCAAGGTTTGCCTTCTTTTCTCCCTCTCACTGGCGTTTAACTGAACACCTTTCATAGGCATAACGGGCGGATTTGGTTCCGACCGTCGTGTTGAATACATCATCCCTCCTTCTGCTCGCGAAATTGGAATACATGAGTTTTTCATTGAATCAAGTTGCAACGGCATGTTTGGTGTTCCTTGGAATGGCGACACCATCCAACCACCAGACATGAACAGGTGGTACTGTCTCGACTCTGCCGATTTGGTCGTGCCGAATATGGATGCCTGGGGTCTGCTTTTGGACTTTGAGACTCTCAAGCAGCTTGCAGATGCACTCCCTGGAAATACCCCGTTCGTCGTTTACACCTATCAGGAAATCATGCGCTGATGTGCAGCGGAAATAGCTTACAGAACAAGGCTTCGGTAGTGGCGAATGAAATTATGAATAATTTCGACAAGGATGACCCTTCTTCGATTAAAAAATGTAGACAGATAGCTGAAAAGGTGTTTGGAGAGGGTTGGGAAAGCAAAGGAGCAGGCATCTATGATGAAGGCCCCAAAAAGGTGAATGTATGGGGGATTGGGCAGTACGTTTTCCATTCGTCATTCATACAGTGGTTCAAGTGTTTATTATAGTTGCCACATCGATACCGCCTGGTTGTGGCCTTACCGCGTTACACAGCAAAAAGTCGCTCGATCCTGGTCAACTCAAATTGATTTAATGCAGCGCTACCCCGAGCACAGGTTTGCCAGCTCGTCTGCTCAACAATACAAGTGGCTTGAAGAGTTATACCCTTCTCTTTTTGAAATCCTCAAAGAACAAGTTCTTGAAGGGAAATTTCACCCTATTGGCGGCGCATGGGTAGAGCATGACGCAAATATGCCCAGCGGAGAGGCTCTGGTGAGGCAGGTTGTCATGGGCCAACGGTATTTCGAGACGAGGTTTGGGAAACGATGCGAAGTTGGTTGGCTACCTGACTCGTTCGGGTTGACTGGCTCGTTGCCGCAGATTTTTAGAGGGGCAGGCATGAAGTATTTCTTTACTCAGAAACTGTCTTGGTGAGTTTTCTGTGAACTTTATTGAACCCTGAAGGTAACACAGTCGAATAGGAACAATGTGTTCGTTCTTGTCCTTTCTTTTTCTACTGAAGAGTGATCCGAACATATATATTAGCAACAAATTCCCGCATTCGACTTTTAACTGGGTTGGGATCGATGGGACGCAGGTCCTTTCCCATATGACACCAGGTATGATCTTAACGTCAACAAAAGCATTGTACAGTCACTGATTGTGGGGTTAGTTGATACGTACACGGCTCAAGCAACTGCCCAAGATGTTCAGAAGGGTCTTTCAAATCACAAGGCAAGTGGATTAGACAACATAATAGCACTTACTAACCCCTGTCTCTAAAAGAATCTCGAATCGTCAGACACGGCGTTGCTTGTGTTTGGTAACGGGGACGGTGGTGGTGGACCGTTGTCCAAGATGCTCGAAAACGTGCGTTTTGACAATTGTTTCTCTCTAAGGGCCTCTATTCATATCATTCTCGTGAATAGCTCCGTCGCATCAAAGGAACTGCTAACAACCATCGGGAGCTTCCTCCCATTAATATGGGTCGTTCGGTGGATGAATTTTTCAAGGATATTGAAGAGAATTCGGAGGAGGGCAAAGTGTTACCCAACTGGTGTGTGCAATTTGTTTGAATACTCTTCAACTTTTTAATATGGGATCTAGGCATGGGGAGTTATACCTCGAGGTACTTTTTGTTTTGGCTGTATGAGACAAGATTAAAATTGCTTAGTTCCATCGTGGTACGTACACGTCGCACGGGTCCATCAAAAAAGGCAACAGACATTCAGAGATCCTTTTACGCGACGTTGAAGTGAGGATAATTTGTCTCGAAGCCCGATACATGTCTGATTTTGCATTACCAGCAAATAGCGACTTTGGCCTCAATATACAAGAATGCAATGTACATTTATCCAAAGAAGACGATAGACGAGTCTTGGGAGAAAGTTTTGCTGAATCAATGTATGTCAATGTTTTGTAAAAGGGTTATTGCATTAGATCTGATACCCTCTTGTCAGTCCATGATGGTGAGACGGTTCAAGCTACTGTCTTTATCATGCACTAACTTGGTTGAGTAAAGTCCTCCCTGGATCCGCTATGTAAGTCACCGAGATCTTTTCAGTACTCATTTTCGATATCACTTTATCTCCAGAGGCATGGTATATGAAGATGCCGAAGTCCTGTACGCCGAAGTCAAGAAAACTGGCGAAGCAATTCTAGAAGAAGCTCTCTGCGTACTCTTTCCGGGCTCTGTTCCAGTATTACCTTCAATGCGTTCTAAGTCTCTGGGCGGCCCCAGCAAGGTCATTGCCATTAATACTACATTCTTCCCTCGTTGGGATGTCATCAGGATTCCAAGCTTGGCAAAAGCCGGTCCTGCATTGAAGAATCTAGTTCTACAAGCATCGGAGGATGGAAAAGAAGGTTATGCGGTTATGAACTGTGCAGGTGGGGGATCTGTTGGGGAGTTAAGGCACCCGTCGAGTGGGTTGCACGATTTGATCAAACCTGTCTCGGGTGAGTTTGCATTGTGTTTGTTTCTTGAAAACCCAGCACTCATATTTCTTTAGTGTATACAAATGGATCAGATCATTTCGTCCTTAGGAATGCAGGCGTGCAGATGACGATTTCGAAGGGGCGGATTAGCAGCCTGATTGATGTTAAGCAGAAGTAAGTCTTCGCTTTAGTTTCATTTTGATCATACCCTGATTATTTCAGTCGAGAACTGATCCCAGAGGGGATGACTGGGGGTTTGGTTATCTTCCAGGACCATCCAAATTATTGGGATGCTTGGGGTGAATACCACGCTAGCTGATTTGTGTTATCCTGGCTAATATCTTTTTTGATCAGATGTTGAAATCCACCATCTGGAGACTCGTCATCCTCTTGAGTTTACGAATGTTTCTCTTGTAGCACAAGGACCACTTCGCGCCTCCGTGAGGGCTGAAGTAAAGTATGGTCAGAGTCGAATCACCGTTACTGTGTGTCCTCTTAATTATTGTGTTTCGAATTCTGCTGATTCTTGGTAGATCTCTCTGGATGCTACAACAGGTTCGTTTCTTCCCAAAAGTTTATTCCTGAGGGGCTGAATAAACTTTTTATAGCATCCGTTAAACAGAATTCTCGTCCCCTCTTCAATTTCGAAGCAGATGTTGACTGGCACCAACGGCACGAATTCCTTAAATGTAGGCATCGAGTCTTCTTTATGCGAGAGAATATGCTTTCTTGACGAATGATTTCCTTTTCAGTCGAACTTCCCCTGAACATTCATAGCCCATATGCCACTTATGAAACCCAATTTGGCTTCGTACAGCGTCCAACACACAAGAATACGACTTGGGATATTGCCAAGGTGAGCTAACCTCTATGGTTGGTTGCTTAATATTGTCTAATTCACTCATTAGTTTGAAGTTTGCGCACACAAGGTCTGTGATACTAAATTCATTTGTATTTACTCATTAAACTTTGTTCGTTAAGTTCGCTGACCTTAGCGAGTTTGGTTACGGTGTTGCCATACTCTCTGAGTCGAAGTACGGATTTTCATGTCAAGGAAACGTTCTTCGCATTTCTCTCCTCCGAGCGGCAACTGCTCCTGATGCCGAGCAGGATCAAGGTTAGCCCTCTCCTGCTATCCACAATTTTTGTTAATGAGTTATCAGGCGAACATCATTTCTCCTGGGCCGTTATGCCCCATGAGGGCCATTTCTTGGATTCGGATGTTCCCATGGCAGGATACTTGTATAATTCACCACTTCGACGTGAGTTTTCTTTTCTCTCAGTTTTTGTTTTCGGTGTGCTGACTTGCCGATATAAGTCCGTTGTCTTCCATCTGGTTCCATTGACCCATTGACTCCTCTTAAAACACCTTTCGTTGTCAAAGGGGCTCGAAATGTCTTCTTGGAGACTGTCAAAAGAGGAGAATATGATACTTTTGATCGGCCTGCAAATTTCGATGATAATAACTCCACGTCAACCATCATCCTCAGGTTGTACGAGGCATTTGGTGGACATGCGCAGGTCAAGCTTGTCGTCTCACATCATTTCCCCGTCGTCAAAGCCTTCACGACCAATTTACTAGAGGATGAAGACGAGGAGCTTTACGTCCTCCGGGATCCGAATGGGAATGAATCTTGTTGCGAACTTTCCTTCAGTTTCCGCGGATTCGAAGTGAAGACTGTCAAGCTCGTACTTGGTGTACCACCATGCGCACAACCTCAGAAGAGAATGTGAGTATGTACATCTGGTACTTTTCTTTTTCTTTTTAATGGCCTTAACAGATCTAAACGGTCCAGCTGGATAAATGTGGATGGTTCTCAGCTGTTATCACTTTGACATGACCACTCCCTATCCCTATGTAAGAAGCTGCACGATAATAAATAAAACTCTCTTGTGAAGGATTGCCCACATTCATCACAAAATCCTTTCTTTCTTAGTCCTAAATAAAATTGTTTTGTACTTAAAAACCTACATGGGTTCTATTCAAATTGTTCAAATTCGTTGAATCAAGAGGATAACGCAGGTTGTAAGCGGCCCACATTCAAAGTTGTTGACAAACAAATACTATGTTGGACATGACCGTTTGGAAATTGCAACTTGTTTCACTCGTCTAACGATGGCATCTCATGACTTTCTTCCTACCTTAACGGAATATGATATCCAACGAGCTGCAGAAGTCAGTCGGCCCATGACCCAACCCTCTCGAACATCAGCTTACCGCGTTATGCATGGCGCAGCTAGTTCTACAGGCGTACTCACCATCAATGTCAATCAATGCTGAACGGTTGAAGGTCCTTCAACAAGATCTCTTCGAGATTCAGAAGCGCCCTGAAGCCTGGGGACTGGTGATTCCGTTGTTAAACCACCAGGATCAGAATGTTCAGTTCTTCGGGGCCCACACTGCACAAGTGAAGATAGTAAGGGATTGGTAGGTTTGTTTTTTCTTCACTTAGTAACCATCTAACGAAACTTTAGGGATTCGTTTCCGAAGGAACACGCGGAACTGCTAAGGGATATGCTTATCCAGCTCACCACACATTCTATTGCAGTTGGTCGGAACAAGGTCATTCTCAGGAAACTCTTTGTCGCGGTGAGCGTTTAATCTTGAAAATTGGGACTAATAACTAAAAACTTCCCCGAAGCTCACGTCGATGGCCCTTAAGCTTGTACCAGGTCACCCTTCGCAGTGGCCAAATTGGATTCTCTCATGTGTTTCGGCATTTTCGAGCCAAGGAGCTTCAACAGAATACGCCCATGACTTCCTTGCCATTGTTGCAGAGGAGGTTAGTAATGCAGATTTGTTTGGATCAGGCAGGTAAGTTGTTTAGTTTACTTCGCTATCCCCCAGGTAACCACCGATTTTAAGAATTCAAATGCAGCAGAGCATGACAGATGCAACGCCAATAACGGTACAATCAGTTACGAGCATTATTTCACAACCACTCAGCGCATTCTCAACGACTCAATACCTCGCTGCGCTCAAATGTCTCCAGGCGTGGATGCCTTTTCTGAGAGGAGAGTAGGTTCTCTTCCCCATTTTGAAGCCTCACCTTGCTCACCACGCCATAAGTGATTTGACATCCCTTATTCCCTTACTCATTGCACTCCTCGATCTTACGTTCCCAGAAGACTTATTTGCGGCAGCGTCGGAGGTTTTACAGGAATTAACGTCAAAATCTGCATTGGCGGATGCGGGTTCCAAGACATTAACAGAACCCCTGTTAGTGTGGTTGGACATCGTTGGGAACGGGATCTTGGAGTCAACATATGCGACTGCCGCGGTATCCCCCGTATCACATTCACTCTGTAAATTACTGGTTGCACTAGGGGACCACTCGGCTACATACCTAGCCTCAAACATTGCGTCTTCGATAACAGTTTCAACTGGGCCATCGACGACACCAATGACGAGAGGGCACCTCGTCCAGAACTTTCTACGGTTACTTCTAGCATACACTGGTCTACCAGGCTTCTACGGTATTGATGAGGAAGAGAGTGAAATGACACTCGGCTTCTGGTATCTCTTCCAAGAGGCATTGTGGACAGTGGATTTTTACGCTGAGAATGGTGACGCCGACCATACTCCACCTCCTCAGGGTCCGGATTCCTCTGGAGATCAAAAACAACTCCTAATTGCCAAGGCTGTGTACATGGAATTAATAAATGTTTTGCGAAGAAAGGCGGCCTTTCCCCCACCGGGTAGTGGATGGTCCCGAGGTACGAAACATATATTATATGTCTATCTGCTGTCTAAGTTAGTCTTAGACCAGGTTGACAAGTATCAAGTGTACGTTCAGCCCTAATTCGTCTCGGGAAGAGAATGCTGCACATTCGTTATTATCTAGGTACCGACGGGACATCGGGGATACACTCATTAATGCGTGCGTTCAACCTATATGACAAAGTACCAACTTACATTGGTCTTCCCAGTTATTATGTGCTACGGGCCGATATGTTGGATTATTTCATTACTGAAATCGAGGAAAGATTGCCTCAAACGCATAATGGGTGGCAAGTAAGTGGAATTTTCCTCAACCCCACTGTCATTCACTATCCTTCTTACAGGAAGTGGAAGCATCCCTACACTGTATAATGTCTGTCCAAGAAGCTGTTGATTTAGAGAAGTCTCCCCAGCTTCGTCGACTTTTCAGTCCTCAAATTTTTGGTCGGCTCCCGTCAACGGGTCGATCAAGAATTCGGAGGACAGCTCTCGGTGTTGTCGGTTTGTCCTCCTCACCTCTTAATGACGTGTCGCATTATGTAAACTTATACATCTTAGGCACCTACTCCTCATGGTTTGCCATCCAATCCCTGCACACTCCGCCGTCAAACCTTGCAGATGAACCAAATTTACTTCTTACTGCTCTTTCTTTCGTTGTTTCCGCATTGTCTGATCCTTCACTTTGCCAATCCGCTGCTACGGCGCTGAAGAAACTTTGCGATGCAAATAGAAAAGAACTGGCTATCCACATAAATGCATTCGGCGAGTTGCACTCAAGCTTGAACGCTATTCCTGTGGGGTGCTGCCTTTGTCATCTTGATTATTTCTAAAATACCCACTTCCAGGATTCGGAGAAGAGCAAGGTGCTTCAGTCAATCGCGAGTGTCATTCAGGCCATGCCAGTAGAGCAGGAAATCCCGGCCGTCGAAGTGAGTCCAGCCCAGTCCCACGTCATATAAGCTAATAGTCGGTGGCAGGCCATCATAAATCCAATTAACGAAAACCTATACACGGCGTTGCGGACAGCCTCTAACGTTTGTTCCCATCTTGCCTTTATGCCCATCGCACTCACTTTCTATTGTAGAGCCCAGACGAATCTAGATCAGCAACGACACTGTACCTCGAAACACTTGCAGGTGTTGCAAAAGGACTAACTCGCACGAATGTGATGACGGTGCTCGAAGACGAGACTGACCCATTATATGAAGCGGAAGTGGATAAAATCAAGCAGGCTCGGGAAGACGTAAGGATTGTCCATTTACGGAATAATATCTTCTCCGTCGTAAAAGGAGTTGTAGAGTTGTGGTCTGCTGATGCAGCCGTTGCCCAGGTATTTGTTATCATACTACCCGCTTCCAACAACTCTTATACCCTTTCCAGACATTGAGCGATCTTGTCAAAGCGATTACGTCCCTCCCATCGGATGTTACACTTATCACTCTACCCGCTGGCCCATTACTCGAGCTTGTATGTCTGGCTATCCAAGAGCAGCTGACTGCTACGTGGCTGTCGCTGGCATCAATTCTTATTGCCCAACTCAACCCGCCTGTATTCTCACTCAATCTGAAAAGTGGTCCCACTCCTGAAGCGGAAACTACGATTCGAAGATTGCTACCTGTCCTGCTTCAATGCAGCCTCACCTATCTAAGAGTGGATAATGCAATGGAGAGTGTGAGTACTGTCTTTGTCGCGCAAGGATAACAACCGGACTGATCTTTGCTAGAATCCAGACATTGTTCAAGAGTTTTTTGGCTGCATGGATCGGGTGAGTCGACTGGTTCTGAGACTCTCCTTGGTCAACTCGCATGTCTTGTAGATTGCCCAAGATCTCACTGGTAGCTTCTATTCTCTGTCACAAGATCTCCTAGATGCTCTTCTATATTGCGCGATAAAATCACTTTCTTTGCAAGAGCGGTATTCTCTAGTCTCTGCTTGCACTTTCCTTGTAAGTGGTTGATCATAAACTCATTCTGTTGACTGAATAAAATCATATAGTCCAATCTCATCAACCGCTCCTCTCTTACTGATGAATTAATCATTCAAAGGAACCAACTATTGAGTAGACATGGTCGTTCAATTATGCGGGCTGTACTGGAAGGCTTCGCTGGTGTGGCACCAAGAAGTGTGGTCCAAAATCTCATTGAGCTCCTAGGAACGTTGCTCAACAGGGCAAGTGGGGCTGAAAGTGGCCTAGATGGCGGTGCACAGCAGTGGATCAAAGACGTTCTCCTATCGGTAACGGTCATTATCTGTATTGCATGGTGCCAGCAGAGCTGATTCTCTCCTAGGATGATTTCTTCCCAAGCAAAGCAACTCCGGAAGCAAAAGGCAAATTTCTGAAAGCTATCACAGGGTATGTTGTCCTTTTCCTATGGAATTTCTTGAAATGACGTTTTGCATACGCAAAGATCTCGTTTTTCGAAGAAGATCCGAGATGCTGCGCAGCAATTCACGCTCATGGCAAGGGGCTTAGAGGGTTCAAATTTTGGATATTCTTCAATGACTATGTAACCTTGCAATATTTGACCCATATTGTCTCTCCATATTCGCTTGTCTTTCTCATCATTTAGTTACAAATGCCCGTATGTGTTCTGTGCATTTCTGCTTGACGTGCGGCCGCAGGTGGAAACCGTCTTGAGAACTTATTTAAGTTATTGAAACGGATTGGCCCGGGCCACATGACTTTCTGAGCGACACAAATTGCAGTGCACAAATTGTTCATCTAGATGTGGAAGCAGTGTGTTCATTTAATTACAAATTATAATCATGGCAGCAACAGAAACTTCGTAAACTAAACATATTTAATTGAGAAACAGTCCCAGTATCATCATGTTCCGAGAGAAAGCAGTTCGTGGCTCGCATTCTCCAGTCTCTCAAGTTTCTTCAGCAAGTCTGACCTCCTATCAGCGATGTGTGGGCCCTCCTGTGCGAGCTCCTGGCAAATGCGGAGTCCGTCCGAACCGTTGATTTCAAGGCTTGTGTACAGGAGTTGGAGCATCCCTTTTTCGGCCCCACGTACGAGCTCAGAGTCGATCGCAAGCGGGACATTATCTGTGAAACGTTTGTATGCCACTGTCAAAATTTGTAAGCAAATGGCATTGGATGTGCTGCGGAACGCCAACCTTGGAAATACGACCGAACATCTGCCATTATTCCAAGGGCAGGGGCCATTCGATCCGGTGGTAGGAGATTGGGGAGATCCTCTGCCTTGATTCCAGATAAACCAATTTCTGAAAGTCCGGCCATAGCCTTCGCGATTCCAGAAACCTGCTGTTGTTGTACGGCAGAAGTCGATGCTGGAGACCCCTTTGCTAACATATCGTAGTTTTTAATCAATTTGATGAGGTCTGGGTTCTCATATTTCTCGCGCGCGCCCTTGTAGAGTGCCAGAAATTTTGCCCTGTAATTCGAAAGATATTGGATGCTTAAGGAGAAGGGCAACATTTCCAGGTCGATGAGCCAATTTACGCGTTCTGCGGCTCGTTCCTGGCATCGCTTCATGTGTTGAAGCAAGATATAACTGCTGAAAATAAGCTTTTGAATTCGTGAGTTATTAGAACACCACTTCACTTTACTCGGTGTTCGAGATGTCCTTGTCCGATATGCTGAAAATTTTTCAAGACTAGAAACTGAAGATGACTGAGAACGCGTTCAAACACAGTGTTGGTGAGATTTAAAGCAGGAGTGCGCCACTTTTCGACGATATTCTGGATAAACATTTTCTGAACGACGAAAGGGTAATGCCCGGGTAACTCTCGAGTTCGCGACCTGCATTTTAGTTAGTAAATACCACGCAAATCGTTCATAATAATACTCGTACTTAGCTGCCACTTCGAGAACTTCGTCGATATAAATTTTAGGTTGGGACGTATTCTTTTTTCTGGTGTTTGGGGTAGGTAGATCGATGGGATCTTCATCATCGCTCATCTCATCCTCAAATCCATCCCCTTCTTCCAGTCTCAAGAATGCCGGCGAATGAAGATGCTTGTTTTGAGCGTCCTTCTTCTCAAAAGGTCGGAAATTCGGCGCTGTGGCACGAATTGAGGTGTGAAACCTCCCTTGAGCGGCATTGATATCTTGAATGAGTCCTTCACGGCCTTTTGAATGGTTCGCAAAGGGTCCAACCGTGCAGATCGGGACGCCTTCCACATGTCGGGCTACATCAATTGTGAAGTCGTGAAGCAATGCCGAAATTTCGCTTCGTGGATCGTCGGACGGTTTCTTCGGTAGTTGTATAAGGTTGTTTCGGGTTGACATTATCGACTTTTCCAATTCTTCTTGGATTTGAGGGAGCCTGACAACAAGAACGTTATTATCCACCAACTTGATTACTAGGGATAGACCGCGTTTACCTCTTTGCAATTAGATCTGACAAGACGCTGCTTAGTCGGTCTACCAAATTCTTCGTTCGGAGATACTTCTGATAATCAGATTCAAGGTCACACCAAGGTGAAGTCGAAGAGAAGAAAATGTTTTCCATCTGCCTCGCAGCTTCCCATGTGACATTCGACTTCAATTCACTGGAGGATGGTTGCTTGACGCAGAACCAATTATTTTCGAGTGGAACCTTCTCGTTCCTGATAAAAGGAAGCCAGTTGCTCTCCTCTCCGATTGGAATACGATCAGGCTTTGTTAAGACACCTACGAAATATGAGGCTGTGCATGTCAAGGGGAAAATAACGAGGAACGCACCAATCGTTCGTTTCCCGTCGGGGTCATATTCAAGGGCGAGCTGATGAGCTCCCTGATTTTCGAAATCAGCTGCGACCGGGCAATAAGAACATGCTCCATTTCAACAATCTTTTCCACTCACTTTCACAAGCCACGGTGAGAAGAATAATGCAGCTAGGTTTTTTAATATATGACGTAACGAGGCCCTCCACGAGAGCAATGTCGTTCTTGCCACCTCGACTGGTAGCTTGACTGGCAATCAACCCTGCAGATCATCAGCCCGATAATATATGAGTAAGGATTAATATGAATTATACCTGGGAGGTCACAGAAAGAGAGGTCAGCTATATCTGGCCCACTGATTTGCAATATAACACAATCTTGAGAAAAAGTAAGCTTTGGTCCAAGAACGGCGTCCTCGTAGTCGCCATCCAAGAACTGGTTCGAATTTTTGTCTGGATTCAAGATTGCGAGCTGCGCTCGTCTAATCCGGTCTTCGACTGCGGCTTTATCATGATCATAAATGATGCCGCCAAATGGCTCATTCAGAGGTTGGCCAAGTGGATGGCCCTCCGGGTCGGTGATACGGCGAAGGGAGACGGTGCATTGCCACCGAGTGTCGCTTCTGGAAAGCCTGCATTCGGTTGGACACCTGTTGCGTGAAGGCAAAAAAATAAATTATCCAGGGGAAGATCTCGAGACAGTCAGTTGAACTACCTAGTGCAAGTTCCCGATGCTCGCGGAAGAGTAATTCCTGAGATTGACTCTATGAGAGACGACTTCCCCGCGCTCTGGTTCCCAATTACGGCGATTTGAGGCAGGTCTATGTCGACCTGGACACTGTATTGACCCTTAGATGATTGGAAACACATGCGGAGGAAGAACTTGCCCTGTGCTGTTCAACTTGTTGACGAGGTCAAGCATTTTTCTCCTACTGAGATTGAGGGATCCGCTAGACAGACCAACTCCGACGGTGGTTTCGATAGGCACAGGCAAAGGAACAGGGACGGAGTCCAAGCGTGGAGATTGGCTGGTACTTGACATGCTGAAAGAATATACGGAATCTGTGTCGGTGTCAGTGGTGGTCATGATAAGGAGGAGACCTTTGAGATGGTTGATATAGGCATCACGCGTTAAGGTTAAGCGCTCCAGGATAACGCCCGTTTCGAATGGGTCATTCCGACAATGAGTGATAAGGCAGCCTTCCATTGAAGGCCTGGGATATCAAGCTGTCAATGTGATGAAGATCTCTTCCCAAACGTTTAGCTTCCGAGTCGTTGACAGATATTTTATCGTGTATATCTACTGTAGAAATGAATTCTTCGCCTGTACAGGTTAAGTGCATATCATAGCTTTGAGCAAACCTTTTGGTTTACAATTGCGATCTTGCGGCGCACTGGTACCACCTTTACATTTCGACCCAGTTCTTTTCCTGATCATGGGTCTTGAGTGAAATACTAAGTGACCGCAGACTCCAAACGAGCATGAGTACTCGGAGTGAAACCACCAAATTAAGTTTGCTGTGAAAATGAACATGATGCGTGAATCCAATACCACCTGGCGCCGAGGGTTAATAGAAAAAGACAAGATGGACCCGGACGCCAATCAATCCGGATCCTCCAAAGTGAAGACGATGTGTAGTTCGGCAAATCGGTTACTGTAGTGCGCCGATTTCGAGCTCCTCAGAAGGCTTAATTTTCCGCACCTTGTCTCTGGAGGAATGTGGCCAGTTAGTGAATGAGAGTCAGAGTTGCAATGATTTCGTGATGTTCCATTTTTGGCGGAAGAGATTCGGCCCGGTTGATATATCTTTGACTGCTACAACCATGGACCCTTTAAGCCAGACGCCGAGAACGTTTTTCGTGATGCTTTCAACAAGCGCGGTTCCGCCTTCTTGACCTTATCCTAATCTCGAGACTATCACAGTGCTTGTTGCTGTCCACATGGACCTCGTCCATAGGTCTCTGCCCAGTTCGACAGATTCGCGGGAATTCTCGCTGAACTTCGCGATTCGAAGGAGCCCACTTTCGCAGGTCATGGTGTAGCCGGCAATTCGGAAACACTAACGATTGCTAACGCCCTCTTCGATGTACTCGCTGGGTTTCATAGAAGTGATCTCGCCGGCGTACACAACACGTCTGTATCGAATATCTCGTTGCATCTCTCCTACGCGCTGTATCTACGAAGTATAATTTTTGTTACTTGCCCGCCCAGGTTTCTTCGATTTGGCGGGCCTGCATCATAAGGACAAAATATCGCGTCACTCCAAGTTCTTGCTCTTGGAGCATGCTCCAACTCCCTGTAAGCGGGTCGCACTTGTATGGCCCGTTTGGTACCGCATTCGACAGTGGCGGTGTTCTCGGATTGCTCGAAAAGATCCTGCGTCGTGAAAGATCCAAATGGACAACAGCTACTTGAGGTCTGTGGCTAATTTGGTTACATTTTTCTCATGGCTCGAACACATAGTATTAGGCTACAATCGAACAGACCAAGGGTGGCTTCAAGAGCGATGTGAATGGTGCTTGTGCATATTGTTTCCAGGAAGGAAGCCTGAAAGGGCTTTGGCAAGTTATGAAGACCGCGGGCCCATTGTTTGTACTGTGGTTTTATGTGCCTCAAATTTTTTTAAATCACCGTTCTCTTCGTTTCTCTTGACTTTGGTTCTGCATCATTCTATTCCAGTGTGCCACTGAGAGGGAGACTGGTCGATCCATTCTTCATATTTCTCCACCACATTCTGATAATACCCTGAATTATTATTCGCTCTTACGTACTGCGACGATCTGCAAGCATGGGGCGCTCAGCGCTGGCGGTCAATTTAGCCTTCGAAGACCTTGAAAACATTTTGAATGCCTGTGGTCTAACTACTATGACAAGGGTTGGATGACAAATAGCATAGTAAGTACGAACTCGAAATAATTGAAACGGGCAAAGAATGGGGTCAATCCTCAACAGGAATAGATAACTCTTTAGGGAGATGCCTCATGTCAAAACGAATCCAAGCAGGTTCCGATTTCATCACTTTGGGATAACCCAGACAAGCCCTGCACTCCTCGTGGAAGTTGATATTTTCCATAACGCTTTTGATTATCGCATCGGAATCGTTACACGCCAAGAAGATCACGACGTATTTAGGGCCCAATTCTCTGACACATGGAATGGTACAGCTATTGGAAAAAAGAAAGAGAAGGGTCAATATACGAACTTCAGGAGGATAGGATGCTCACTTGTCGTCATCGTCATCGTATCCCTTCTCTCTCCACCAAGTACATAACAGTCTTTCGGCGCCAATGTAGATTTGGGACAGATGGTTGTCCCAAGTCGCTGGTTTACCATTTATCGCCTCGTAAAGCTCAGCGCGTGATACCACCCAACCATAGGTGTAAAGAGGAGTACCTCGGACTCCACCCAAGGCTGGTGCTTTACCGCCAGTATACACCTCAGGGAATTTCTTACTGAAGAAATGGGTAGGTTAGCTGGAATAAAGACCCCCCGAAATCACATACTAGTACGAAACCATGGTTTGGGCTTTATGTTTAAATTATGTACTAACTATCACGATCTTTTCCAAGCACTCATTACGATGGATAAGAATATTTAGTTTCCAGAGTTGTGGCTAGTGAAGAATGTTCAGGTTAGAATGTTTTAATGTTATGCTAGGAATGAATATGCACAAAGTAGTATGTTTCAGATTCTTTGTGTTGTGCGGAGGTCGTTCTTCAAGTTGGCGGCGAGTTGGAAATCTTTCCAAAAAAAAAAAAAAGGGTAATCACGTGACTTCCAAAAAAAAAAAAAAAAAAAAAAAAAAAAAAAAGAAAAACCCCACACC
>Ga0307517_10006322_pt1 | contig 17576 bp, 21 predicted proteins | sample 23_EM_MG_FD_194515 | JGI IMG/M metagenome (GOLD analysis project Ga0307517, IMG submission 194515) | Populus trichocarpa ectomycorrhiza microbial communities from riparian zone in the Pacific Northwest, United States - 23_EM | ecosystem: Host-associated > Plants > Roots > Unclassified | place...
CTCTGACCGGAACGTGGTACGAAACACCTGGAAAGCGCCAAAGCAGCCAAAAAACGATCCAACTTTTGGGTGGGCGAGGGGCATATCTCCATTTATGCTCCCCAGCCTGTCTGGTGGATCCCGAATTGAGACATGTTCAGCTACAGTCCGAAGGATATCGATCGTGTTACGAGGGGGGCACGGGGACAATCCTTCGAGAACCGGTCGGTGACCCCGTGGCACCTCTAACAAGTTCCCTGGGGATAGTGGACGAGAACGTCCATCAACGGAGATAGCAGCCCATACCGTCGATGTCTTAAGGCTACAGTTTCTCCAAGCCAATCAGTTAAAGCTTAAGGTCCAATCCCTCTTTCAAATCACCAACTTCGCTGTACTTTATCTTTTATTACCCTAAAATCCCTGTATGTCTCTATCTCACGATTAGGTTAACCAAAAGTATCTATCACCACACCACGCAAATTATCCCGGATGTCTCGTTTCGCGGACAATGGATACGCACACAGGTCCTCGTATAACTATCCCAAGGCAATTATTCCGCATCGCCGTCATCGTCAAACATCGACACGAACTCCTTGAACGCCCGCATCTTCTCCATTATCTCCCTCTTCGAACCACAGTCTCTGATTTTGTACCTGCGTAAATGAGAAAGTCAAATCACCTACAGGTTCAGGATGACTGGGTATTGTGGGACCAACCTCACAAACTCATCCCTTACGTTATCCATCATCTCCACACACTCCTCGTCAACGTCCACTTCCAAAGTCTTCCCATCGAAGAACATCATCCTGTATCTCCCTGCACCACCGGACGGACCGGCATACCGAACGCACCACCCGACGGAAGGTATGAACCTCGTCTCGAAGCCTCCGGGTTGTTGGATCAGGGAGGGGGGTTCAAAGGGGAATCCGTGACACCCCTTATTCCACCCCATTGAAGGGGCGGAGGTCGTAGGGGTCATGGAGTATTGCAGACGTCCGAGTTTCCGTGCCAGGCCGATGCTCCCCGATTCTCTTGGTGTGTTGTCGTCACATTGGTCCGCTTGGAGAGTCTTGCAGACCAGGATTGACGACAGTGGAGTCGAATCGCAAGAGATCTTGCCGCGAGGGAGCTCCTCAGCCTCTATAAGGCCAAGTTCGATGGTCTTGCAGACCGCGAGGAACCCTTTCGTCCTTTCTAACCCGCCCCTTTCATACTCGTCGACGGAAGTCCGGTCGATAGCATCGATGTTTCCACCAGGAGCAACGAGAACGACCTTCTTCCATTCTCCTTCTTTCTCTCGCAGGGGTGAATTCCTTGAACTTGGTGTCATAACGCGATCGTGACCCCTGACAGGAGCAAGGACTTGACGAGATATCTCGACCAACTGTCGGCTCCGCATGATCTTGATCCTCATTGCGGCTCCACGGAGAGGGAAGCTACCGTTCGTCTCGCCAGGTACTCCCCTTCCTTCGCTTGGTTGAATTCTGGGACGACCATCTGGGGAATAGAACACTGCTTCCACATCTGCGTCCGGGAAGTTTGCCATTAAAGTGAACTTGGAGTCCGACTCGTACAATACCAGCTAAGGGAGTGGACCGACGTTCAGTCTGAGCGTTGACAATTTCAACGAACCCGGTTCACTGACCCTTGGAATATGCTGTTTGATCTGTTCTACGAGCTTTCCAGCGTCCGTATACAGTTTCCAATACGGCTTGGGAAGGTCACCAAGTTTGTAAGTGATGGATGGCTCAAAGAGACAGCAGGGGCTGCTCATGTGTGGAGCGCTAAAAACGCTAATCTAAATGGGTGATGAGCTACGAATGCAATAAGAATATGTGAAATAATCAGTACCTCTTCCCCGTCGGGGCCGATGGTAAACACTTCAATTCCTTGCCTTCCCTGTCTCCTCTCTCCCTCCCTGAAGTCCACGAGTAGTGTCCTCGAAGGTAGAACGACAAGCTGACCGCGACCGACTTTATGAGTCTGTGGTGGAAGGAACGAAGTGTCAAATAGTTTCGGGCGTGGCACATTGGTCCCCTTGGAAGGGGGATTGTCGAACGGATGATAAGGAGGCTCCGAAGGCGGGAGGCGGGTTGGAGATGACGAAACACGCTTCGGAATGGCGTTAGGTTTGGTCGCTGCTGGGGTAGAGTGTGATTCCGGAACAACGGTATCCATAATAACTTTGATTCGGCGGGTGGGTTCGTTGGAGGCTGCCTGCCTCAGAGTCGAGGAGGGTAGAGAGCCGTGGAAAGCCTCTTCAAAGTCCCTGAGTATTTCCTCGGTGTTCATCCCGTCATCCATGTCCTTGACCACCTCTCCCTCCGCTGGCACCTTGGGGATACTGAGGGAGCCCTCCAATAAGGAATCTTCAACCTGGCCGTGTGAATCACTACCCCCAATTGTTGGAGTACGACCGCGCGCTTGGAGAAAGGACGGAATAACAGCGGCGAAAGACTTGGACCTGAATCGAACCTTCGGTCCAGCGGTTGGCCTTTCCTGGGTTTCGGGTTCATTCTCCACTTCCTCGATGGGGTCCAAGAACTTCCTCCGTTCCTTTGTACCGTACACAGGGTCGGAAACCACTCTTCTGTTCGCCTGAGAGGCTCGAAGGGAAGGTGGGCTCGATGTTGACGGTCCAGCAGCAGCGACAACATCAGGAAAGAAGCCGCGAGTACCCGCACGACCACCGCCTCTCTCGAGGCCACGCGGGGGATATCGGGGGTTTTTCAGCTCCCCAAACGACTTTCGTGAAGCTACCACCTCCTGGTTACCTCGATTCATATCAAATTCGTGCATTTTCCGCAAGGCCGATCGTGTCGCCTCATTCTGTCGCTCCCTGGAACAGGGACTCGGATCAAGATTTTGAACAGGAAAGCGAGGGTCCAAGAAAGGGTGGTAGGATATGTTCCACACTTTGACCCGTCTCTCGGGAGCCTACATCAGAAGAAGGTCCAGCTAAATCGGACTCGACCCGACCAGCTCTCCGGGGCTCACCTGCTCCAAAAACTGGGAAACTAGAGTCCCTAGCTCACCCTCAGTCCGGACCGAGTCCAACTTCGACGCTGAATCCTGGAGAATGGCCTTCGTTAACTGTACCAGCGGGGGAGTTTGGGGTAAACGCACCTTAAAAGGATCTAACATCCAAAGGACCAAGAGACCAAGCGACCATAGGTCTGAGGAACAATCGTAACGCAGCCCCGCCTTAATTTCTCTTTCAGGGCATGAGGAAGTCAGGGTTGCAACGGGTGGTAGTGGTGTTGTGGAAAACGTACGGGGCCAGGTGATATCGAAGACCTTCTACCTCGGTCTTGGGAGCGGGTAGCGTACCCACACTACCGTCGTCACCATCCGGAGAGATCCTAATCGCACCGTCAAATCCTCCAAGTTTCTGCGGCCGCAGAATCAGGTTCCATCGCAAACTCACGGAACGGGTTACAGATTCACGCTCACCACTCTAAAATCCTCCGTTACATAGACGCTATCCGGAACCAACTTCCTGTGAACGACATTCTCCTTCTCAAGATATGTCAGCGCATCCGCGAGGGTCTTGATTATCCCTCGAATCCTGCTCTCCTCTAGAGGTGTTGTTGGCGCCAGGTTCAAACGAGGGAGGTGATCGGATAAGGTGCCATGCGGCCCGCAATGCTCCAAGATGATGTATCTCGTCGTGGCCGTGGTGGGAGTTTCAGAATGTGACTGTTGGTCAGCTTCGGAGCCCGAGTCGACGGCGGGAAAAGTGGAGAACAGGGACAAGATTGTCGGATGACATAGGGACTGGTGTACCGCAACAGAAGCCAGAATATTCCCAGTCGAGATAACCTTGAACAAGGTTGGTGCCAGCATGAACGGAGGTTCACGAAATACCGTACCTTTTTCAGGACCACGGTTCTGCGTTTCAAACGTCCTCTTTTGCAGGTAGCGAGATAAACCTCCGGAGAAATCCCGCCTTCGAGCTGTTTCACGATGTCGTAGTTCTACTGGTACGTCAGATGGGGTAGCGAAGAGACAACCAGCACTTCTCCCAAACGTACCCTTAAACAGTCTTCACTTGAGTCTTTAGAACTCGCTAGGCTCTCAAACGACCTGGAGGACATTGTCTCAAGGTCCTCATCAAGTTGAGGACAAACATGTTGAGCGGTCATGATCCCGTATATCTCAAGCGGATCCGGTGGTTCAAATCGGAACATCTTACGAGCAGAGTAGACCAAGAAAAAGCCTGTCATTGATTTGCATTACTGGGGTTATGTTTCCGTGATTACGTGACTTCTTCAATCCGTGGTCCCCATCTCGAAAGCAGGACGATCTATCCCTATATGCATCCGCTCGTGCACCGGCGTGTCGAAAGTGCGCTTTTTGAGAGGAGTTTAGCTATCCTTCTCATGGACATCAATACCAGAGTCGCTGGCATTGGCATCGATGACCAGTGGCCTGGCGGCAGCGAGACCGTGTGCATTCTTGTAGAAGACGATGTCACCCTCATCCTCGACGAACTAGTTTAATGGTGTCAGCGAAGGGGGAATGAGTCAAACGGGAATAAACTGAAGTACCTTGCACTGCTTGTAGACACGGTAAACCTCGGCCCATCCAGAGTCGCGTCCCTGCAGCTTGACACCGGCAAGAGCGAGACGAGCCCTCAGAGCATCGCTGGCTTCCCATGCGTTGTAATGAGGGATCTTGCTGTGGACATGGTGGGCGACGTGAGTCTCAGAGATACCGTGCGTGCAGGTGGCAGCGATCCAGGACATGACAGATCCCAGGTCACCAAGGAGGTTACGATCGTAAGTCGCCAAGGCACCACGGGGGAAATTGAACTCGCCCGCACGATAATGAGGGAGGAGGGGGTCGGTGTGTTGCAAGAAAGTGATCAACACGAGCCAGTGGTTGACCCTGGGAAAACATCAGTCTGGGGTCCCGAATCAGGGTGATCGATGCCACATACCAGAGATAGGGAACGACGTAGGTGCGGAAGACCTCGAAGAATCCAAACCTATTGATCGAGTAGTACAAAACAGCAGCCCAAAGGAAGACGCCAATGTCCGAAATGATGATTTGGCCCCATTGGTTGGGAGAGAACATCACAGCGCTGGGTTTAAAGTCTAGGATAGCGAATGAAGCGTTTCAGAGATGGAAAAGGTAATGATACTCACGGCTGGTACCAGGGGGATAGCGCCTTTGGCCTGAGGAGTTGAAGAGCAAGTAGGCGGGCCAACCACCCAGCTGATGCAAGTCGTCAGACTCGCTTGATTGGATCAGCAGGTAAAAGGACCTACTAAATAGGTCGCAGATCCGAGGCAAGCGCCAATGGGGGAGTCACCCAGAGCATCCCAAAGCTCATCCATGACCTTCTTGCTGATTGAAACACCCCGAAGGTCCTCATGGGCAGGATCAAAAGGAGGGAGACCGAGGTAAGAGCGCGTCTTGGGGACGAAGACCTGATCCTGAGCCAAATGACCAGTGGAAGCGTGGTGTTTGCCGTGCGTAATCCGCCAGGAGTGGTATGGAACCCCGAGACTGATGGAAAGTTAGTGCACCCAGTGGAGTGAAAAAGACCAGTGGAAATACACACGCAGAGTGGAGGGTCCAACCGACGGTATTGTTGACTAACTTGGACTCGGAGTAGGCCTGGTGACCACATTCGTGGGCAATGACCCAAAGACCGGTAGCGACAAGACCAGTCCAGAAGGTATAAAAAGACCAGAGTCCGAATTTGGCAGCACCGTAGAGGATCGGGTGTGGGAGTGTGATAACCTCAGGGTGGATAAGGGCATCGAGGAAAGTGGTGGTCTTGTAGATAGCACCCAAGGCAACAAAATCCGCGACACTGGGGGGATATATGCGTCAATTTTCACGTGCCAGCGAGCAAAACAAAACAAGACGCACACGTAGAGCGAGGATCGCCATCCGTTTCGCTTGAAACAGTGGGCCCTAAAACGAAATGGGTAAGATGGGCGAGTCGCTGGATGGAAGTGACACGTTGGCGCACGGGATTGCACCCAAAAGATCTTTGATTGTGAGGTCTGGGATGATGACCTGCTCTTGGTCTATGGCGATGCGTTCGGCGGAGTCGTGCGCCATGGCTGCTGTCTAAGATCTAGGGGAGAGAGTGTGGGGGGGAGGGAAGACGACTCCTGCCTCTGTTATTGTGAGGGGAGGGTATAAGACGGAGAAGAAAGAAAGAACCGACATCCCCTCCATTTTTGAGCCAACTCTCTTCCCCACGTCGTCCTCACGTGGTCCTTCCCCAACAACAAATCGGCATCTCACAAATTCCAATTTTTTCTATAATTCTTTTCTCCTTTTTCTTCTTCTTGTTCCAGCATCCGTGCAGTAAAAGCATGAGCACACTTTCCCAGTGTATTCCCTTGTCCCCCTCCAGTCCAGGAGAGGTACAGTAGAGTGCTCTCCTCGAACCCCATTGCATCCGAGTTGGGAAAAGCTCGCGCACTCGGATGTATGAAATTCGATGGCTGGGGTAATCACGGCATATACCGCACCACACACGGGCTGGAAGGCCTTGTACCAGACGTCGGTAAGCCAGTTGATCTCTATTCTCCGACACACCTTCACGAGCCACGGCGACGATTTGAAACGCTTCCATGAAATGGACCAGTAGTTTGACGCACTTCCCTGAACCCGTACGTGCGACAATCCTATGTACATCCTTCCAACTGTCATTCGATATATGCGCGTTCAACTCGGGAATATGCAAACGATTCTACACGAGGGCAATGCATGGAGGCGCATCGCGTTTAAGTGAACATTTTCCCGATGAACTCCACCACTTGACGCTAGATATGCACTTACAACAATCTCAACGAATAAATCTATAAAATACCCCGCCCCTACCTGATCTCATTCAGCCTTGTGCCGAGCGCATGCAAAAACTCGAATGCAGTTTTGGGCAACGTCTTACCCTTGCTCGAATCGATCTCGGTCCCAAACGCTTTCACTAGCCCAGCTAGCACCTCGTTCGTCCCAGCCTTCCCCACGTCTGCCGTCAGCGTAGCCAGCCTCCCCCGCCTCGCTCTCCCCTTCGCCAGCGCATCCACATCTTGTGTGTCGCTCGCCGAACCACCGCTACGTTTCGACGTTCGCATCGGTTGCACGAACACCTCCGGATCCGCCAGCTGCTTGTACAACGTGTCCAAAAACGCGAATCCTTCCACGGTAAGACTTTTCGAATACGTCTTCTCCAGCACCTCCACGAACTCTAACAGCAGCTTCGACAGCGTGCCGTTATCAGTGGCCGCCGACACCTTCGTCCGTAAAAGGTATATCCTCCTCGCCTTTGGGACAGGCATCGTTGAATCGTCTTCATCGCCGCTACTGACAACGATCACCTCCTTATCGTCTGACGGTGGTTTGTTGACCGCTTCTCGTGCCCGTTGTACCGCATTGGCGATCTGTCTCCGGTCGCCCAGAACCTGAGGCGTCTCTTCCAGTCGCAGTTTACCCAGATCGCCAAGGACCTTCGCCATCTCGGCACCCATTTTTGCAGGCTCCTTCCTTGGAGACGGTACCACGGCATGTGATTTTGGCTGCAGAACGTATCGAGGTATCAGTCAAGCGGTCCAGCGCACTCGACATCAGGGGACCAACCGGTGGAGGGGGTGGTGGCCACACAAACGCATCGCTCTCTGGGAACCCGTGCGACTTGGCCAACCCCCGAAATTCGTCGATCCAATGTCCGTAATCTGGCGTTTCTGCGAACTTGAGTTTCCTGCAGTATCTCAGGAATTCCTCGAACTCATCCGGCACTCCCCGGCAAATATCTTCCGGTCGTGCCGAAACTTTCATCCGCTTGAGGCGATCGTGCTCAACGCTGTCCTTTGGGACACCATTCCTCGTCCATGATAGGCCACCAGGCGTGAGAAGGTGGACGAGCATCAGAGCTAGCGCTTCCAGGTCGTCCCTGCGTGATGGAACTGGTCGCGTCCCATCAGTACTCGACATGGGTAGGCCCGCAAGCATATGTACTCGCCTCTCCCTCGACAATGCACGTTGACGGAACTGAACCAGTAGTTCCCAATGAAGTCTCTCTTCACTTTACTGTCTGGTATATGTCGATTCGTCTTGGGGTCGATATACTGTTTCGAGAATCCAAAGTCGATCATGTAGATAGTCTGTTCGTTTGGCGGTAAACCGATGGTGCAGTTTCCTAGTTGGATGTCGCGATGAAGGACCCCGCGCCCGTGCATGAATTCTAATCTCGCTAACTGCCCAGCCGAGTGGGAGGCGAGATCTGTTCTTCAGCTCGAGGTAAAACGCAACACGTATACCGCCAGTAGACTCACGACTTGCATCCCAATGCACAACACACTCCTCAGATCCATCGTACTCTTATTAGATCTCCAAAACAGCGAATGTAGACTCGATCCCAACAGGTCCAACGCGAGGTAATCCCACGGCCCCTCTACGCCCGAAGCCCACAACGTTGGCATCCCAAGACCGCCTTGTAAGACCGGGTAAAAAAACCGTTCATATCGGTTCGTCGGACAAGACTCGTTCGTTCGTTGTAGCTTCAGAGCAACGACCTGTTGCGGCTTGGTATGCACATTGACGGCTCGATAAATGGCCCCTGTGCGTTGCATCAAATCAGCCAAACCTCAAATGTATGGCCACGCCCAAGGTCCGCCGCGAATCTCCAATGTGATGAAGGGCACCCACTCACCGGAGAAACCAGATCCAAGCTTTTCGAGTAGCAACCAATTGCCGATCCTGTGATGGGAGAGGTTGCTATTGCTGTAGCTGAAGTTAGACATGGAGTGTGTGATACGACAGCATGAACTGTGTGTCCAGATGTCAAGATGGTCTATCCTTCACTCCTGCCTGGTGGACGCGCCGGCGAATGAAACATCACGCGTCACGTGCCAATACTCCCGCCTCTGCTGTGGGCGAGGCTTGGGGATGAAGACAACCGGCAACGCACCAACCTTTGAGCCAAACCCCCGCCCTCGGTAGGGTTCCGTGCGGAACTCCCTGAGGTTTCCAACTAACTGCCATGCAAGGCGGCCCATTCCCGACGGGAATTCAAAGCAGTTATTGTATAACATCGATTCTACCCTCATGTATATACACTGATTCTAACAGCTATTTGATTGTTAACGGTGCGAGAAATAGTTAGAAACCCACCATAACAATGCAGCTATCCCATACTCTCCCACTCTTCAATCGGTTCACGGTCCCTCATTTCCAGTGCAATGTACTGTGGTGATCACGGGCCCGGGGGCAATAACACCCTCGAAGTTCGGTGCCAGCTGTTCGTCCGGGAGCATGCTGTGAGGAGACGACGACGCAAGACCCACGCCGCTGCCGGCCGCAGGCTACTTGAACACTCTGTTGCTACCCGCGCATAAACTCACTATCCATAATTGACGCAACGCGGGTGGCCTTGGGCCGCCGGGATCACCGATGTTAGTAACGGGCCGTTTGAGCCCCCATCTGATACCTCAGTGGATATGCACTTAACGGATACACCTGCGAAATACCCACATTACTTACTCTCACCCTCACCCGTAGTACGCTACCTGAGCTCGTGCAGCCTCGTGCCGAGCGCATGCAAGAACTCGAATGCAGTTTTGGGCAGCGTCTTGCCCTTGTTCGAATCGATTTCGGCCCCAAACACCTTCACTAGTCCAGCCAGCGCCTTGTTCGTCTCAGCCTTCCCTACGTCCGCCTTCAGTGTCACCAGCCTTACACGCCTCGCCCTCCCCTTCGCCAGCGCATCAGCCCCCTCGTTCGCCGAACCGCCGTTGCGTTTCGACGTTCGCATCGGTTGCACGAACACCTCCGGATCCGCCAGCTGCTTGTATAACGTGTCCAAAAACGCGAATCCTTCCACGGTAAGACTTTTCGAATACGTCTTCTCCAGCACCTCCACGAACTCTAACAGCAGCTTCGACAGCGTGCCATTATCAGTGGCCGCCGACACCTTCGTCCGTAAAAGGTATATCCTCCTCGCCTTGGGGACGTCCTTCGTTGAATCGTCCTCGTCATCGCTGCTGACAACGATCACATCCTTGTCATCTGACGGTGATTTATTAACCGCTTCTCGTGCCCGTTGTACCGCATTGACAATCTGTCTCCGGTCGCCCAGAACCTGAGGCGTCTCTTCCAGTCGCAGTTTACCCAGATCGCCAAGGACCTTCGCCATCTCGGCACCCTCGTTGGTAGGTTCCTTCCTTGGAGACGGTACCACAGCATGCGATTTCGGCTGCAGAGAAACCAAAGTGTCAGTCAAGCGGTCCAGCGCACTCGACATCAGGGGACCAACCGGTGGAGGGGGTGGTGGCCACACAAACGCATCACTCTCCGGGAACCCGTGCGACTTGGCCACTCCCCGAAACTTGCCGATCCAACGCCCGTAGTCTGGTGTCTCTGTGAACTTGAGTTTCCTGCAGTATCTCAGGAACTCCTCGAACTCGTCCGGCATCCCCCGGCAAATATCTTCGGGCAACGCTGCCACTTTTATCTGTTTGAGGCGATCATGCTCAACCTCGTCGTTCGGATTGTCATTCCTCGTCCACGGCAGGCTATCAGGGGTAAGAAGGTGGATGAGCATCAGAGCCAGTGCCTCCAGGTCGTCCCTGCGTGATGGAACTGACCGCTTCCTGTCAGTCCTCAGCACGAATAGGCTCGCAAATATATGGGCTTGCCTTTTCCTCGGCAATGCACGTTGACGGAACTAAACCAGTTGCAGTAGTTCCCAACAAATTCTCTCTTGACGTGACTGATTGGTATATGCCGATTCGTCTTCGGGTCGATGTACTGTTTCGAGTATCCAAAAGTCGATCATGTAGATAGTCTGTTCGTTTGGCGGTAAACCGATGGCGCAGTTTCCTAGTTGGATGTCGCGATGAAGGATCCCGCGCCCGTGCATGAATTCTAATATCGCTAACTACCCAGCCGAGTGGGAGGCGAGATCTGTTCTTCAGCTCGAAGCAAAACACGACACGTATGCCACCGGTAGACTCACGACTTGCATCCCGATGCACAACACGCTCCTCAGATCCATCGTGCTGTCGTCGCGTTCCCAAAACAGGGAATCTAGACTCGAACCCAACAGGTCCAACACGATGTAATCCCACGGCCCTTCTACGCCTGATGCCCACAACGTTGGTATCCCAAGACCGCCCTGTAAGATCGGGTAAAAAAACCGCTCGTATCGGTTCGTCGGATAAACCTGGCCCGCCCGTTGTATCTTTAGAGCAGCGTCCTGTTGCGGCTTGGTATGCACATTGATGGCTTGATAAGTGGCTCCTGTGCGTTGCAAATAGTGAGCTTAATTTCGAACATATGACCACACCCAAGGCCGGTCATAGGTTTCGAATGTGGCGAAGGGCGCCCACTCACCGGAGACACCAGCTCCGAGCCTTTCGAGCAGCAACCAATTGCCGATCCTGTGACCATAGAGGTCGACGTTGCTGTGGTTGAAGTCAGACATGGGGTGTGTAATACATCGGTTCAAATTACGTGTCCAGATGTCATGGCGGTCTGCCCTTCTCTCCCGGCGGCGGAGCCTCGCGCTGGGGCTAATGAGACATCACATGTCACGTGTCAGTCAGTTCCCACCTCGAGCGCTCGTTGTCCTCATAGGTGACTTTCGAGGCACACCCAAGTCCCAAAGAATGGCTTCGTAATGCAGTGATACAGTTTTTGCAATGATAGTACCAGCGAGGAAGCGTCATAGCATACACGGGGACAGCTGAGGGAGATGGATTTACTCCTCTTCTTCCTCCTCACCTCCCTCCTCTTCCTCCTCATCTTCCTCCTCATCTTCCTTGGCAGCCTCAACGACAGCCGTGGCAATGCGGTCCAAATCCCGCTGGCCGTCCTGGCTGATCCGCCTGCCGTTGTTTTCCGTCTGCTCTAGCACACCAATATTCTCCAGCGATTGGCAGATTTTTCGTTGAACGGAAGCAGAGGCGTTCGCGTGATGTGATGGCCTATATCCTCGTCGGTTGCGGCCACCATGGAGTTTTATTAAAGCACCGACGCCAACGTCCTTCCTGAGGTAGATGTGCCTGGCAACAGCAGCTGATAACCAAGCACCAGCCCGGTAAAGTCAACTCCCGAGCTCCCATTGTTGAGAAATCGGTTGGACGCACCCGCTCGCACGTAGTACCAGTCCGGGTCATAGGGAGCCAACTCCTTGTATGCTCCGGTTTTCACGATGTCGGCCCAAGTTGGGACCTCGAGCTTGCCCGAACGCTTGAGATGTGAAGAGTACGCAGCGATGAAAGCTTCCGCACTGAACCCAAAACCTTGTAAGAACCAAACAACATGGCCTAGATGACACCAAATTGCACACACCTGATGTCTCGTACACCTGGCATGACGGTGAGATGGAGCGGCGATTATTTGGAGGGGGTTTGTTGGCTTGCGGGCGGGGGAGTGATCAGTAGAGTTTGGCACGTGTGCCAGATTTGGAAAGTAATGTATAGTTCTTGCATCAGTTTTCTCACGATTGCCACGCCTTCTCGGCGGAACCTGGATCAAACCTCCCGGGATGATTGAAGGGACGACGCAATAATAGAGCCATGCAGTAAGGAATTCTGCGCCTAGGTGTTGCCGGTGCCTGTCTCGCATTTTTGCTTTTGCGACCACCGCTGCATTGTCAACAACCCGCCTGGCAGTGCGTACCAGTGGTCAACTATTCGGGGCGTACGTCCATGGTTTTACAGAGACAAAGGCCTCACTCATTGTGAGTTGGTTAGCCACCTGTCAGGTGCAATGTCAGGCATCCCGTGCTACATCGTTCGACCGGCGGAATTGTTAGGAATTTGCTAACGCCACAGACACAACCGCAGGCATTCATCATGGCTTGGGAGACTGCTTCAGTCCCAGACTTCGCGGGATGTGGTGCACCACATGCCTTTCTACATCCTTCCGTTAACAAAAGAAACAAGAAATTCGATGACACCGATATCTGATTCTACCCGTGAACAGAGGTATTTAAACTAGTCAAGGGATTTCGTGCCCTGTGAGTCGCTACTTCGAGAGGCTGGCCTTGATCGCGTAGACTTTCTTAACCACCTCCCTCTCGGTCAATTCCTTGTGCCACCTGTTCCACCATCAGTTCCAATGCATGCACACTCGGCCAACACCACATCACTCACCTCGCAAGGCCAGGGTAGTTCTTCTCTATGTCGATGTCGGGGATCACCCAGTCCACGGCTGCCACATTCCACGGGATGAACGACAGATCCGCAATCGTCACCTTGTCTCCGACCAGGTACTGCTGCTTTGAGAGCACGCCATCCAACACGCTAAACACCCGCTTGATCTCATTGTTGTACCTCTCGATCGCGCTTGGGAGTTTCTCAGAGTGGAAGTTCTGGAACCACGCCGATTGGCCGAAGTATGGACTGGATCCCTGCCTCAGCGACGTGTCAAATGTGCCAGTGGAGGGCATACGCACCCTTGGCCCGAAACCTGGAAGGCCAGCCACTGAAGTTCGATGTACTTGTCCTGACCAGTGCTCGACAATTTGTGATCCTTGTCGTACTTGTCGACCAGGTACTCCAAGATTGCGAGGGTCTCCCTGGGTTCTGGTCAGCCATCGGCCGGTGGCAATGTCCACGATGAACACCTACCAAACGGTGAAGTCGTTGTTGTGGTGGTCGATGATAGTGGGGACGCGACCGTTGGGATTGATCTTCAGGTAGTCTGAAGCCTTGTGCTCTCCCTTTTTGAAATCGAGGTACACGGGCTCGTATTTCAACCCGAGCTCTTCGAGAACGATGGCGGCTTTCCTGAAAATTGGAACGGTGTTCAGATGGCCGCAACGTTAGGGAGGCGGGATCAGATATACCAGCCATTGGGTCCACCCCCGTGGGTGTACAAGGTGAACTGTTTTCCGTGAGACATCACTGACTGGTTGTGACTGTTGTGTAGACTATAAGGAAGTGAGTGACTTTCTGGGTGTTTGCTGTCCCTTCGCACACCCTGTTTGCCATTTATACCATTCCATAGGGTGTGGGGTCGAGGCTCTACCAAGGGTTCTGCTCCTGACGTGAAGCAGATTACGCAGACTGAGTCAGGTTCAATTGCGTCTGGCCATCGGAAAATAAACGATAAATTTCGGCACATCATGAACGCGTTTTGACGCCATCATGACCGCGACAACCATCACAACGACCTCACGAGGCCCGACAGGTTTTTCCGATAGGCTGTAATCCATAGTCAATCTTGGTGAGCCGCCTTGCACCGTGATCGCCGCTCAAGCTCAGTTTGATCTGGGATACATAGTGCTTCCGAATCGATGGTAAGCATCGTGCCACGTCGGTGAGATTACAGTAGCAGCGTACGGGGCACTTCATAAGCCAACTGGGCCTGCGAGTGTACCTTTTTACAAACCATCGCGCGCGTTACGCGATCCTCCTACTGAGGGTTGGTCATCTTTCTCGTGATTGGCCTGCATAGAGACAACGCCAGCCATCGCGCGACACGTCCGACGGGCACATCGTCCGGACGTTGAATGGGATTATCAACCCATCACTTTGCTGGACCTGGACCTGAGCGAGGATGTAGTTATTGAGTGGATGTAATTCCCATGATACATTCCTCCCCCGATCAGACGCCCTGGTCGCGCGAGACTCTCTGAAACGGAAGAAACGACATACCCCACTCACCGGCCGCACGGCTCGGCGGCAAATTACGTTCTATTATACCAAGGTATCGCCGTTCAATTAGTCCGGGCGGTCGATGTAAAACAGTTCGGTGCGTTCCGGGCGTAGGCTGAGAGCAGAGAGAAGGAGATCGGCAATGCCGACGTGACCCGGGGCATGTCCAGGAAGTAGCTTCACGGTCCAGCGGTATCCAGCAATACGTGGTGCATCGTTTGCCAGGGACTCGGATGAAACTCTCCGCAGAGCCATTTGGAAGGGATCTCCCGCCTTTGTGCGATCGTCAGGTATTTCGATGACGAGTAGAGGGATGACAGTTGGATACCAGCCGAGGACGTTCAGGCTCTCCTCTTTCGACATCTAAGCCAGTCCCGACCATTCGAACTCGTCCTCTACGAGCTCCACGGAACAACACAACTCCTACCCGCCCTCCCCCTCCTGAACCCGAGCTATGGTCGATTCTAATCATCCCAAAACCCGTCCATGATCCTGAAAATTCATCCACTCCATCCATACTATCCGCAAACGTCGTCCGTTTTATTCCACCAAGCCTCGAACCAGTTCAACCGTCCCTTTCGTCCTCCAACACTGGTCTTCGAGTTGATGACGCTAACCTTCGAGTCGCCCTCTCTTCCCCACGCACCGGTTCCTTTACTTCCTGCGACTGTGACGCCTCTCGTACCTCTACGAAGTGGAGATTCATATATCCGAAGCGTTCTAGAACATCGAACCTCCCTACATTGGGAACGACTTGATGGCATCCAGCCCGGTCCATTCTTCATGGCAAGGGGAATCACCATCCGATAAGCTCTCGGCCTGGATCCCACATCTGATGGCGTACAACATTGACCCTGCGCCTCCCGTCAGCCCGGTTTCGCAAAAGTTCCCTTCGACAGCGGATAACGTTCTTCGCGTCAGCAACGCACAAACACCTACCCTGGACAGAGAAAAAAAAGGAAAAGTGGACCCTCACTACCAGCTTCATCCGGCTGTTCGAGTATAACGAGTGGGACGGTGAGAGCGTCGTGTACACCACCGAAGGGTCCCCTTGCGGGTACGGTGGCGGTGACGGAGAGAGTCGGATCAGCCACTTCGTGCGTCCTGCACGGTTTGTCCAGGATGGATCAAGAGGCATCGGAACGAGGGTCCCCACCTAGCTCCGAGGAGGATCCAAGAGAGGAACCATTGCCTTCGCTAAAGGTTCTGAGCAACCTGGAACGTTAGATTTCGACGCATTTCCCGCTTTTCGAGCGGTGCCCCCCCCCCCTGCAGTCACCTATACTTTCCAGGGGAGACCGTGATATCGCACGTGCGACGCTCCTCCCCTCCTCCCTTCACGACAGAACCGGGAGAACCCAAGGGGAATGCGGGGCTGCAGAGAGGTCGCGAAGGACGTCTCGAGTAGGAGTGCGGATGAAACGCCGAGGCGGGAGGGTGGTGGAGATGGAGAGGGTGTGTATGTCGAGACGTACCCGAGATGGGGAGAGGTTAGCCGAGCCTCGCCGCCGCTGGAGAGATGTTTCAAGGTCGAGGAGGAATGGACAACCTCATGATCAGCACCACACCTCGACTACCGTCAAAATCCCGCCCCACGGTTTCGAAGGCGACAGAGATGGTAAAACTCGACATGAAACAGGCCAAAGAGGGTTGGAGGGCTTGGTGGAAACGGATGTTGAGCATTCCAGCGTTCAAGAGTCCGTTGACGAAGATCCTGAGCCCTGTCGTGATGAGGGCCCAGTGGGAATTCGAGGTTGTCATAGGTCGGGGATCCTCGCTTTTGTGATCCCGTCTGTCTTCGAACGTTGCCGTTCCTGCCCCTTGACCGGAAGAGGATCCGATTGTTTTATGCCCCACCCCGACGAAGAAATGTGCTGCTGCGTGTTCCCTTTCTCGCTGGTTTGCCTTCCCTCGCTGTGTACCTTTCCCCATTCGTCCTGATTCTCGGACAGTTATAGCTGTACTCATTGCGTGTGTAAATCGCTTTGTTAGAATTGTCCCCCTGGCTTCAACCGTCCCCTTTCCAAAACTTCGTGAAGGATTGTCAATGTACGCAAGTGGTCTCCGTTCGGACTGTATGTTTAACCCCCCCCCAGTGAACTTGAAGATATCGAAGAACAGTTGCGGCCGTTGCGCGAAGAGTCTGCACTTCTGCGATTGGTTGATAATGCTCAAAACAGCGAAGATGTCAGCGGACTTCTCGAAGATCTACAAGAGGCTGTCAACAACTACGTGGTTTGTTCATGACCGTGGCACTCTTCTCGATGTTGATCGGTGCGACAGATGGTGCAACAAATGGCTATCTACGATCAAGGATGTAAGCTTATGGTGTGTGTCCCTCCTTTTATGTCCGAACAAACGGAATAACCTTTCTCGACAGGATGCAGGTCAGAACGGCCCCCGCTCTCAACGACAGGTGCCTGACGCGAACCACTGACAGCCGAAATGTTTGCCCTCAATAATTTCCGCTGTGCGAATGGGGCCGAGCATCGACACGGCGAACGCAAGGGTTGTCTCAAAGGAACGCGCGCAGCCGTTCTGAACGCCATCGAACTCTGGGCGAGGGACTTTGGCAAGTCCCCCGTCTACTGGTTGAATGGGCTGGCCGGAACGGGGAAGAGCACCATCGCGAAGACAATCGCGGACAGGTTGTTTGCGGACGGTCGGCTTGGGGCCTCCTTCTTCTGTTCAAGGGATTTCGAGGATCGGAGAACCTTCACTTCATATTCCCAACAATGGCCGTTCAACTTGCGCGCAAGTACACCGAATTTCGATCAATCCTCGTCCCTTTAATACAGTCGGATCCAGGAATCGCCTACGAATCACTGTACAGCCAGATGAACAAGTTGATCGTTCAGCCCCTCAATGAATCCAACATTTCGACTGTGATCGTCATCGACGCTTTAGACGAATGCAAAGATGAGGAATCGGCTTCGGCGATCCTGTCCGTCCTTGGGCGGTTGGCATCCG
>Ga0307517_10006323_pt1 | contig 17576 bp, 2 predicted proteins | sample 23_EM_MG_FD_194515 | JGI IMG/M metagenome (GOLD analysis project Ga0307517, IMG submission 194515) | Populus trichocarpa ectomycorrhiza microbial communities from riparian zone in the Pacific Northwest, United States - 23_EM | ecosystem: Host-associated > Plants > Roots > Unclassified | place...
TCCAAGGCTTTTCTTTAATACTTTTAACCTGGACTTGTATTTTTTAATTAAGCTCTTCAAGTAAAAAAAAATACATTTGAGATAATGACTCGAGCTAGTAAATCTATATCTTTCAGTTGTCTGGTTAAATTTTTGTGAACATAAGATATATAAGATAGAAGTTCAGGCGATGATAGGATTTCTAAAAAAATAAAATATATCACTCTTTTAATATTTTTTAAAAATATTATCGAATATATATTTGATTTTATATTAACTCATAATTTTTTTTAGTAGAAAATTAACTTGTTAACAATATTTTTATATTTTATATTTAAAAAAATTTATCCGATCCACGTCATATTGCAGTGAAGGATGTAGTCTTAACAAATACTTTAGAGATTATCAACTTTTAAATAGAAATAAAATGATATTCAATATTTTTTTCTTCTGTTCAATTTTTGACCACTTAATTAATTAAGTAAATGCGGTAGAAGTTTGAACTAATCTTTTAGGTGAAACTTCATTGTAACAAATCAAGCGATGGCCCCTTTTCTATTTTCGTCCTTTGTTCGATGGACCTGTTATCATAATCCTTCAGCAGAAAATCCGTCGTGTGATACTATGCTTTTACTATTTTGAGAGCATTATTGAATTGTTAAATCAAGATGCGATTGAGTTATTTTTGTAAGAAAAATAATGTAAATATATTTTTAGAGTTTTATCTGATAATTAAAATTTTTAGATTAATTTTTTAATATGATATTAAAATCTTAATAAATTAATTATGAAAACTTTTATCTTCTAAAATTAAAAATTAAGCACATGGACCCATATTAATTTCAAATCTCAAAAGCATTTATGTAAAGAAATATATTACAAATAATATAAATCATCAAGATTTTATTCAATAACTTAAATTTTCAAGTAAGAAATGATTCCTTCACATCTTTATAATGTATTTGTCATTTGTAAACTTTGTTATTTGAGCTTCGACACTCATTGAGAAGGAAACAATTTTCTTGACTTGAGACGCTACTCCAAAGTTTCCACGTTTTTACTCGGTTACAAAAAACATAAAGAATATCTATTCTCACTAAATGGTGAATCGAGAGCAAGAAAAAACAATATATGTGATGATTTAAGACCCAATTTAAAAGCTACGGGGTATATTTGAAGATGATCTAGGATTTGGGTTTTCGACAAGTGATTTTGAATACGAATTCTCAAGTTAAAAGCACTAATTTAAAACTGGATTTATCTCTAATTAATATTACCACCCTCATCATTTCCATGCGTTAGTATATCATCACCAGCCAAAGATTACGAAGTGCGTTATAAGAGCCAACCACCCATGAAGTGTTCTCACCAATAAACTACTTGTTTGTCTAATTAGCCAGCCAATTATGTGTGCGCGTGTACACACACATGTTTATAGACTAGCCCTTTCCTTTCTGCGAGGAAGATAATTACATCTTTTGATGATTTGCTTCATGCCCTAGAGACAACCTCTCTCTCTCTCTATCTTTCTCACGCAATTAATGGCTGCAATATGGAAATATTCCTCTATAATCCCACATTACATATACTACATATATACATGCATATATGTATGCATATATGTATGCATATGTATATCAGTATATGTAATGTGGGATTATAGAGGAATTCTATAATTTTTACAGTGAAATATACGAGCAGTGTTCCGTATAGATATTGTAGGAGTACCAAAAGTTTTTAGTTGATTTGGGAGGAGGGCACGAAGAGTACTTAGGTTTTACTGGAAACTTTTTCAGTTATATCTCCATGTACTTGTAGTGTAATTAATTTTGCTACTTTTGCCATTTTCTTATACGTTCCTAGCTCTACTCCATTATCATGATATACCTACCACTTACCAGCTTGTATCAAAGCATTTAGTCTCGAATTAATATAGATAAAGTTGTCTTCTTGTAAACTTTAAATATAAACAAACAAGCAAACGAGAGATTAACTGAAATGCATCAATTATGTACGGAAAATTCGCTCGTAGCTCAATAAAGAAGACCCCTAAGAGTGAGATATCAGATATCAGATACATCAATATTACGTATGTTGAAGAGGAAAGAAAAGTGTACAGATGTTACTTAAGTTGGGAAGACACTGAGCAATCAGGGACGAGAACCTTGTTGGAAATTAATGCTTAGAGAAAGGAAAGCTAACATCCAGCATGCACTAAAGTTCTGAAAATAACAAGCCAGAGATGATTTCATATCTTGAAATTTAATCCTCACCCCCAAACCTTCAAGACGATCTAAATTGGGTTAGAGCAGGAAGGTAGAGACCAACCCATATGGCCGAATATTCAATTTTTTTCCCCTTAATGAGCATGCATAGAGAACTTTTAGGTAGCTAGCGAGTCACTGCATAGCGACCATATTTGAAAACCTTCATCAAAGCTCTCCAAGGTATCTTTTATACTTCAAGTTTACACGTCAATAGCCAATCAGAGGCCAAAAGCTCTTGATTTCTCTCTTTTTTTTTTGGTGTTCTAAAATCCAAGGTCAGATTTGAAGGTGGGTGACAGTTGTGACATACGTTATTGACTAGTTGGATATTGGCAAACCAGAGACATGTAATAACTGAGCACTAATCAACCTCATTAATTTAATACTTCATTAATTGCTACCTCCTTTTGGCAGTTCAATATTTATTTTTTCACATCAAGGTTTTGAAATTTGAATAATAATATATGCTAGTTCATCATATATCAGAACTATCCCATATCAAAATATATACACTTAAATATTATCTCCTTTGAACTTTAGCTTCGTCATATTGCCATCCAATTACATAGAGGAAGCCACATTGAGAGAGAATACGCTTCCGTGACTCCGTCCCATCCAGTTTTAACGAAGCTTCAAACGTTTTTCCCACTCCCCAACATTATAGATTAGAGATTGCAAAAGAGAAAGTTAAGATGAAATTCCATGTATGCAAGAAGCTTTCTCGAATTTCTCTTTAATTTCCTGGAACATTCTTCTCCTTAAATGCAAATGAGGGTATCCTTGAAACTCTTCTTTCGAAGAAAAGGAAAGACAGCTTGCTGGTAATAAATCATTTGACCATAACAACCACAACAATAAATAGTGTCATGATTTTAAGCACTTTACAGTGAAAGCTTATATACTTGTGACAGCCATTTTGGGAGGATATGCACAATCAAAGTAACTTTTTGGGCAATATAGCATAAAACTCCTCTGGGTTTCCAAAATCATGCTAAACTCCTTTTGATATCTCAACACGCCACATTCTTGAGTTCTCATGTTCATATTCCTTCCTACCCAGTGCCCTAATAGGACTCCTCTTTTTCCTTTTCTTTTAACAATATGTATTTACATATAGACGACATGTACGTAGTAAGAGATCATTAACAACTTACAAAACACACGCCAACAGTACCCTTGTAATTACTTCCTGATTAATAGTAATATAACAATGAGCTTATTACCTTATATTGCACAGTACTAGCCTGCCACGACAGTAGCAAATGAATGGAATGTCACCTTCGCAAAGAAGAAGAGGAGGAGGAGGAAGTATGACACTATCCCCATTCTATAACTTTATGTTATTTGGTGACTAGATTTAAAAATAGCCCTCTTTAATCCTCGTGTTCGATCTCTTAAATTAAAGTTTAAGAAAACTATAAATAAAAACATTTTAAACCTAGAAATATAAATTAATTACACATTAAACTTAAAGTTGTATATCAAATTTGACCTCATTGATATTTTTTTGTTTTTTTTATATAATTAAATTAATATTTGATCACAAAACAAGTTAAATTTTATTATTACTAGCTTATTATAATGCAAATAATATTTTATATTGACACCGACGTCATCAGAAGAGTATCTCTAACATATTTATTTAGATATTAAAGATTTTTACTCTAAAGAAAATCTCTTAAATTTAACGTACGATGAAATTTAAACTTAAAGAACCACTTCAAAATAAGGGTTAGTTTTGTCACTCTAAAAAACATGGAATGAGAATCACAATAAAAAAATAAAAAAAAGTGAAAATGATTCCTTAAAAAAACAACTGCTCCAACTAGCTAGCTTTGGTTGATCGTGTACGTACCTTCTCCCTTGTTTTAGAATCCCCATGGCCATGGCCCTCCTAAAAGATAAATAAAAGAGGGAAAAAAGAGAGGATTGTGAAGTAGTTTGAAACTTATGTGTTATTTGCATGTGGTTTCCCATTTTATTTTTTTAATAAAAAAGGTAATTAATTATTAGATGAATCTGGTCCATCACCTAAGATTGCAAGAGAGCATATCATGCATCTTATTTAATTGTATCGTCAACTTTGAAATTATAATCAAACAACAACTATGATTGAATAAATTAAAAAAAGAATTGATTTTTTAAGAAGAGAGAGAAAATTGATTATTTTTTCTAATATGGCAATTAATAAGATAGATTTATAGTTCTTAGAATATCAGAGTACTTTCACTTGATTTTCTCTCAAAAAGAATTTGTTTTTATTAATTTAATTTGTATTCATATATCATTTATAACAAGGCAATTAAAAAGAACATCACGATATTTGAAAACTATTGCGTTTATCTTTAGAAAATTTGGTAATTGGTTGTTAGTTTTTATTTTAAAAAATAGTTTTTTTTATCTTTATTTTATAAATTAGAAAAGAAAAGGAAATGGAGAACAAAAACAATATCAAAAGATGTGTTATTTAGACTGCTAGATGATATACGTACCCGCATATATATTCTAATAGTTAGTGTAGATTATATCTTATATGAAAGCATGTGTGGATTGTAGACTCTTAAATTTAACGTACATGAAAGAAGATATATATATATATATATATATATATATATTTCTGATATACTTTTTCTTGTCAGTTTCATATTTATTTTTAATTCATTTTCTTTCTTGAAAAACAAAATCGAGATAGAATTAGGTGAAATGAGATATTGTAAAATAAAAAACTATCAAAATCGAGAATGGTCAACAAAATTAATTTTGGTAAACTATAAAGATTAAATTATAATAAGATTAATTTAAGAAATTCCACTGCACATATGAATTAGAATGTGCAGACCATTGTGTAATTTCTAGGTTGGTAAAAATCCTTACGAGGCAGTCCTATTCTAAAACTTGGGGGGGTAATTTGGCCTTGTTTGTGATTGAAAATCCTCTCTCTCTCTCTGTTTTCTTTGTTTTTTTTAAGAGCATGGTGAAAGCTCCTCGTGCACAAACAAAGTCAACAAAATTAAAACGATCAACAACGACTCCTGTGTCATGGAGTGGGAAACGGGACGCATTATAGTTACCTGTAAATTAGCCACCTCTTTTTTACGGTGTATGCTACCTACTCTTGAGGCTCTTTTAAAAAACACCCCCACATAATAATAATAATAATAAATAAAAAAGAAAAAACAATACAGAAATGAATAAAGAAGGGGAGAAAATTCCAACCCTTGATTGCATATGGCATTTGGTGAGCTTTTTCAAGGCAATTCTCCATGGTTGTCTTGGTCAACACTGCCCCCCCTCCATAACGGAGAGGCTGGTGGATGGTGGAATTCATTAAATTCCTAGGTTGCCCTTTTATGTCCACGTCATGAATAAAATCACATGTACAAGTCACAAAAAGGAAATAGCCAAATTATATAATACTCCCCATAAGGAAAATAAATATATATAAAAAAAAACCTTAAATTCATTTTTAAAGTGAAAAAAAATAAAGGGAGAAACAGACAAGAAGACTCCCTTCCCTACCAGACCCACAATACAAAAAAGAAAAGGAAGCAAGAAACATGAAAAGGATGCCAAAACTAGAACCTTTGTTTTCAATGCGCGTGAGCTTCCCTCTCCAATCAACAGGAAGTGACAGCCAATGCAGTGGTGTTTTCGTACGTCGGACCGTGGCGTTAGAGTGCTTCTTCAAGTGTCAAAGCTAGTTCCCATCTACATGGCTCTCTCCTGTTTCCCCCACTCGCAAATGAACCTGCGCGTTATACCACACTCCCTATGCCACCATTGAAACTCCTCTCTCAGTCGCTCATGCCTCCCTTATTTCTCTCTTACCCCATCACCTCTCCCTCTCCCTCCCTCTCCCTCTCCCTCTCCCTCTAAGAAAACAGGCCCTTCGAGAAAGACCAAACTAAGCCAATCCCCGTATTGAGAACAATAAGAAAAGAGACCAAAACTTTGACATGGACACTCGCCGGAAAACGAAAATCCGGCGACAACCACTCCGGCAGCCTTTCCAAGTTGAATGACAGTCTTGAATCTCCCGTAAGGTTTCAAACTTTGACCATTTTTTTTGTTGAACTACTATACATACAATATTACATAATGGCAACAAGTAACACAACAACTACACCACCACCACAACACCAACAAGTAGACACAGCCACGGCAGAGGAGATAACAGCAAAGGCAGCACACAAGAGATATGAAGGTCTAATGATGGTAAGGACCAAAGCAATAAAAGGAAAAGGCGCGTGGTACTGGGCTCATTTAGAACCTATGTTGGTCCACAACACCGACACTGGTCTTCCAAAAGCTGTGAAGCTACGGTGTTCATTATGCGACGCCGTTTTCTCCGCTTCCAATCCTTCAAGAACTGCCTCTGAGCATCTGAAACGTGGTACTTGTCCTAATTTTAACTCTGTACCGAAACCCATTTCTTCAATCTCTCCAAACACTGCCTTACTGCCTTCTCCTTCTTCAAGCGGTGGTGTTGGTGGTGGTGCTACCACAGTAGTGCATGGTAGTAGTAATAGGAAACGACCTGTCGTTTCAAGTTCAGGGCTTTCTGGTTCTGGTGGAGTTGCATCATCAGCGTATCCAGTGACAGCCGTTGGTAGTACGTACCAAGTAAGTCCTCTTGCTATTGTGGATCCATCAAGATTCTCAGGTGAGATGGCTATGCTGCCCCAACAGCCACATTTGATGTTGTCTGGTGGGAAAGAGGATTTGGGTGCTTTAGCTATGTTGGAAGATAGTGTAAAGAGGTTGAAGAGTCCGAAAACTTCGCCAGGACAGGCTCTGAGCAAGACCCAGATTGACTGTGCACTTGATTATTTAGCTGATTGGGTTTACGAGTCTTGTGGGTCTGTGTCCTTTTCGAGTTTAGAGCATCCAAAGTTCAGGGCTTTTCTGAATCAAGTTGGTTTGCCTGTGGTTTCAAGGAGGGATTTTGTTGGTGGGAGATTGGATGTTAAGTACGAGGAAGCTAGGGCTGAGTCTGAGGCAAGGATTAGAGATGCTATGTTTTTTCAGATTGCATCGGATGGGTGGAAGTTGAAGAGTAATGGGAGCTCTGGTGATGTAAATTTTGTGAATTTGACAGTGAATTTGCCTAATGGAACTAGTTTGTATAGGAGAGCTGTGTTTGCTAGTGGTTCAGTGCCTTCCAAGTATGCAGAGGAGGTTTTTTGGGAGACCATAACAGGCATTTGTGGGAGTCTTGTGCAACAGTGTGTAGGGATAGTTGCAGACAGGTTTAAGGCCAAGGCATTGAGGAGTTTAGAGAACCAGAATCATTGGATGATCAATCTTTCTTGTCAGCTGCAAGGTTTCACTAGTTTGATTAAGGATTTTAGTAAAGAGCTTCCACTGTTCAGGACTGTGAGCGAGAATTGCTTCAAGCTTGCAAGTTTTGTCAATAATAAGACCCCAGTTCGAAATAGTTTCCATAAATATCAATTGCAGGAGTATGGGAATGCAGGATTATTGAGAATGCCGTTGCGGGAGTATGAGAAGATGGATTTTGGACCTGTGTATACAATGCTAGAGGACGTATTGAGCTCAGCTCGAGCATTGCAGTTGGTTTTGCATGATGAATCGTATAAGATAGTATCCATGGAGGATCCTACTGCAAGAGAAGTTGCTGAGATGATTGGAGATGTGAGATTTTGGAATGATATGGATGCGGTGCATTCGCTAGTTAAGTTGATAAAGGAAATGGCTCAAGAGATTGAGGCAGAGAGGCCATTAGTCGGGCAATGTCTGCCGCTATGGGATGAACTTAGGGCAAAAGTGAAGGCCTGGTGTTCAAAGTTCCACATTGCTGAAGGAGCAGTGGAGAAAGTGATTGAAACAAGGTTCAAGAAGAATTATCATCCTGCTTGGGCTGCTGCATACATACTCGATCCACTTTATTTGCTGAGGGACAACAGTGGCAAATACCTTCCTCCTTTCAAATGCTTGACCTCGGAGCAGGAAAAGGATGTGGACAAGCTTATAACCAGGCTTGTTTCAAGGGAGGAGGCTCATATTGTACTGATGGAACTCATGAAATGGAGAACAGAAGGGCTTGATCCTGTGTATGCAAAGGCTGTCCAGATGAGGGAGAGGGATCCCATCACAGGAAAGATGAGAATAGTAAATCCCCAAAGCAGTAGGCTTGTCTGGGAGACTTATCTTACGGAGTTCAAGTCGCTGGGCAAAGTTGCAGTTAGGCTTATTTTTCTTCATGCCACTTCATGTGGGTTCAAATGCAATTGGTCTTTGCTGAGATGGGTGTATGCCCATGGGCAATCAAGGGCAGGCATGGACAAGGTGCAAAAGTTGATATTTATCGCTGCTCACTCAAAGCTAGATAGGAGGGAGTTTTTGAGCGATGAAGATAAGGATGCAGATCTCTTTGCATTGGCAAACGGTGAGGATGATGTGCTAAACGAGGTTCTTGTTGATGCATCCTCAGTGTAACATTTTTTCCACTACTTTTGAATTTTAAAATTGTAGGATTTATTTGGATTCTTTCCACTTTATATTTCCTTTTGTATTTCTTTACTTACTCTTTAGAAGATTTTGGGGCAGTCAGATTGGAGGAAGAGATGAATTAATAGGGATTCTGTTTCTGTATGCCTAGTAATGCATAGCCACATGATTTGAGCAAGGTCCCATGTTTCTTTCTAGAATGAATTTTCGAGGTTTTGAGTTTGTGAAAAAAAAAAAAAAGGAAAGGAAAATGTTCTTGTTTGTAAAGGTAGCTATTTCTTGCTAACAGATTTTTCAGAATGGGAACAATGTTAAAAAAATGTGTTCTTCAAGTAGTCTCCCCACTTTCTAAGATTGAGTTTAAACTAGAGCAATGGATACCAATCCTCTGAACATAACATGTTAGATACTCTCATTTAAGCATGGGTGAAGCATATCTGGGTTGCTTAGCTGATGATTTTCTGAGCATGATGCGCATGACTCTATTTTAGTATATGCTTTTTTTTTCTGTGATTAACCTCAATGGTTATATTCTTCACCATTATGCCATGAATGAGGTTGCTGTTTGGTTTTTTTTAAAAAAAAGTTTGTCACTATTCTTTTTTATTTCACCCAAAAGTCCAGCTGAGCTTTTGAAGTTGATGCAATTGTGGAGTTTAGCGCTTGTTATCCTATTCATTGCAATGTGGATCCCTCATTTCTTGTTTGATGATCTTATAATTCCTTGATCAACAAGCATGATTGACTGCCTTGTATAATCATTGTTTCCTTCTTGAATTTCATTATTTTGCATGTTCGATATAATGATTATAGGGTCTGCTTGAAAACTTCTCATGTTCTTTGTGGTCCTTTATCTGCCCAAATAGGTTCCGGAGAATGGGATTCTAGTTTTGTTTTTCTCTTGGAAAACAGATCTTCTGTTGAACCTTGCCACATATTTTCCATGTATGTTCCAAAATTAGGTAAAGTTCCTGCCCATATGAGCACCTTCACATGCCTTGCTTAGAGGTTCCTTCATCACATCTACTCGAGCTGCTTGCTTAGTTCAATGTCGAATCACATACAAAGTACAATATCATTTCTCTGGGGATTCTTAGGCTGGTTCTGCTCCTTTCTTATTTAATATTTTTTTATGATGCATATAATTAGGCTTCTTTATGATGCAACTTGAATCAATATGCAAGCCTCTTACTTGGGTTTGTGATTGTAACGATCTAATCTGGGAAGATGATGATTTTCCACTTGTCAAGAACTTTGACCTGAGTGATAGTCGTTATTAATTGAACCTGAAGATATTATGCTAAATTAGTCTTTGTGGTGGCAGAAGAGCTCGACAAAGATATTGTTGAACTGGAGAAACCACCATAAGATTGTTGGAGGTTAGTACAATGCCATGGACAATGATTAAAGGTGGAATTCCGCCACAAGAATCCAAAGACTTCACTTGAAATTTTTGGAAGTGAAATGTCTGTTTGTAACCAGAGGTTGCTTCAACAAGCTGGTTTGGTGAATGGCGAGCCAAGTACCTCTACGTGCATCAACAACCTCGGAAGGACCTGAAAGAACACCTTTCTAGCTAGAAAAGCACTCCTAACTGTTATCTCCTGGTTTTGTGTCTTTGGGAAGGTGGAGACCCACCATGAAAGAAGTGGAAGTCTTTTTCCCAACTTTGGTTGTCATGGAGGGGGGGGGGGGGGAGGGGGGGAGAGAGAAAGGGAGGGAGGAAGGGAGGGAGAGAGAGAGAGATTAGGGTTTTTCCCATCAAATCATCTTTCAGGTAACTTATCTTTTAAACATTCCAAAGCTTGTGACGTTCATGCAGGGTAATTGGGCAATGCTCCCCATAATTGCGAGAAAGGTGTTTAGAGGACCCAAAACAAATGAAGACTGTCGGCATGAAGCACTGCAAAAGATGCTTGAGAGCGATTCTTCAACAAATTCGAACTACTAATTTTATTGTCCCGTATCTTTAGCTGATCAAGTTGGGAAAATATAGTTTAACAGGAAGCAGTAGATTCAATCATCCGTCGTTTCATTATGCAATTCACCGATGATATGTTTAGAATTACATGCTGATTGGTATCGAATTGTTGTTGCTTCTAAAAAAATTTTCCATGTGTAGTTCCTGAATATAAAACAGATTATAGATGCTTTGTACATTTGTTACATTTGTTAATTTTATGTCTGCTAATAGAAAAGGGATAAGATGTCTTCTTGTTTGTCCGGGATGCTATCACATACAGGCGTCCGTTATCTACCATAATTATTCATGCTAAACGCACTGGAACATCAGTGCTTGATATCGGAGGAAAGGTTTGAACCTCGGCTCTGTCAAAAGACTCCACATTCTGTGTTTGTGCTGGCCTGGGATGGAAGTTAGTGTCTTGTATATAGTTTGAGGAGTGAACATGAATCCTGCAGTTAGCCCTCAAACATCTATAACGCTTGCTAGTAAAATTTCTCCACCTGTTACACGTTCATGTCTTCATCCTTTTCCAAGGCATGGTTTCAAGTTTCATATTCAAGTTTCAAGTCTAAATTAACAGCAGAAAATGTGAACGTTTTTACCACATGATGGCACGGGCACAGGACATTAAACTTTCCATGATAATTGCTCAACTTGAATGTCCATTCAAGGGCATGCTTTCATAAATTTACTCATCAGGATAAACTAGGAGAGGGGGAATTTGAAACTTTGAGCCAAAACATGAGAAATGAAACGAAGACATGGAATTTAACAAGAGTGCTGTTTCAACCAATTTTTACTACAACTAAAGCAGTCTCCCAATTATGGAATGTAATAATTTTACCACCTTGCAACTTTTCATGGTAACCACTGTATTGACTTTACAAGGAAACTATCCACTTATGTCAACATATTCTTCAAAGCACCCTATACCTCTCTCTCTCTCACTTGATGAGTATGGGATTCACCCACCCACCTCCAAAAACAAACAGTAAAAAGGTGAAAAATGAAGTGAGGTTTTCACTTTCTGGTAAGCGAATGAAGAGAGTATAAAAGTAGTGTGGATTGATGAGTATGGTATTATTTTACCACTTTAGGGTCTTGTAATAACTCATTAAGTGGAGGGACAGAAATTCTTGTCGGCAAGGCATACCAGTGCTGACCGCTCACCAGCTAAGCTCTCCTCTTGAGCTTTTTTCATTAGCATGGTATGCTTCACTCCACTCAATTTTGGGTTAAAGGGAAAAAGAAATATAATGATTAGTAGAGGACGACACCCTCTCTTTATACAAGAATCTTCCCCTCTTCCAATGCTAACTCATTATACAAACTTCTTTTTTCCTTTTCCTTTACCCTTGTTCTTTTATCCACAACAGGACTTATTTTCTTCGATTATTCCTATACCCCATAAAAAAAAAAACAAAAAAATTGCACAAAGAGAGATTTTCCTTGTTTTCTATATGACTCTACGTGGTAAATGGTAATTTGGTTCATATTCTACTATGCGCACAGTTTCACAATATTATATAGAAAAAACCAAACTATAACATTTTGGGCAATGCCTTCTTTTATTTACGGAGAAAGACCACCAGGGTCTTGTTAAGTTTAATGATAGTGAGTTCTGTTTACCTAAACTTGGTCAATCTTCTTTCCTTTTTCTTGTTTTTTTTTATAACCATACACTCACAAAAGGAACCCAGATAGATAGGCTTCGTATATATTCTCAAAAATAGACTTGAAATAACTCCTTTTTAAAAATAAAAAAATAATCTCGATATGCATTGTTTGAATTAGAGTAATTTGAAGGTGTAATGAGACTAATGTAATGTAAAGAGAAGGAGGGTAAAACTTAAAAGTAAGGTGATGTTGGCAAAGCAAAATTTAGAAGAAGAAACACGAAATTTGCACCACATTGCACCTGTCATGATGTTGCCAGAATTACCTAGCCCGATCGCTTGCCTCTGCATTTTGGTGAAATGTCAAGAAATCAAATTATAATAAAAACGACTCTCGCACGATCATTAGTGATGGTAGTTGGATTAGGCTTTAAAGAAGTACAATAATTTCGAAGCCTTTTTATCTCAAATTTGTTTCACACACAGAAGTATCATTTGGAGTTCTTGAGAAAGATCTTCTTTTTCTTTCTTTCTCTCTCTTTTTTTTTCAAAATAATTTTTCGTAAATTTATTTGCACGAATATGCATATCTGTTCGTTGTCAAATTAACCTGAAATATAAGTTCTAAATTAAACTTTATTTCACTGTCGTCGTGATGATTCGTGGTCCACCCTTTTTTTTTCCTGGGGCAAAGAGAGGTCAGCTTCTTGGGTTTTCAACAACGAAGTTAATTAACATAGATAATACCCTGCTTTTAGAAAGAAAGATACGGTTCTACTTTAATCTCACTGTTCCTTCACATGGTATACTATTTTTGTCCAGAATAATTTACAAGCTTATCTTAGAAAATAGTGCCAAAAAGTGTTCTCTCTTTATGTTTTTTTCCATCAAACCCTAATTTGGCAGGTTTCTTTATATCATCATGTCTTTATTTATCGTCGTGCAGGTCCTTCGAAGGTTGTGGTCCTAACTCCTAACTTATATCAACCCACTGTGCGTGCATTATATATAGAATTGCATGTATAAAAATGTGTATTCGTATGGGCAAATTTGTACGCGATCAATTCTTTTCCCTTCATCAGTGACCAAACTAAACCACGCATTAAGTGTTTATCTTGTAAATAGCTGGGAAAGATGGGTAGATAGAGATAATTCGAATCCCAAATTCAACCAAACAAGAATCGTAGAATTTGCTAAAATATACTGGAAAGAAATTAAAACATCGAATTAGATCTACTTATTTTCCTATAACCTTTTGGGTCCTTGATTTATCTTGATCTTTACGTGCAGAATATTGTTTCATATATCGAAATACAAAGTGGGAAGAAATGATAGTGGGAGTACTTTTGCAATCATTTCAGTTTTATTTTATTTTTTAACCTTAAGAAAAGAGTCAATGGCATACATTATCTCGACAAAGAAAAAGATACTTTGGTCATATCTGATATCGCAGCAATTACACATATTTAAGTTACAAACGACAATGGATAGGAACAGTTGATTTAGATGGGTTTTAAAGGAGCTTGAGGTATACAGCGAGATTTGAGAATATGACAACCAGATGAGATTTAAGAATTTAATTAAGGAAGTTTGAACTTCCCAGAGCCCAGGATGGCTGGATCAATATGTTAGGACTTAGGACTCGATCTCCTAATGCCTGGAATCAATTTTATTTTATAATATATGGGCTAAAATCATGTTTTTTGAAAAGAGGATTATGGCTGTGAATAGACACATGCATGAACTGTCAACGCTGCTAATGAATGTCACTTAAATCATCCCACCATGTCCCAAGACAAGCTTTAAAATAAACCCTTCGCACCATGTAAATGTGGTTGAAGAAGGAAAAGGAGCTACTTTACCACTCGATTAAAATCAAATAGCTTTGAGATTATTATTTTTTTTATGAATAAAATAGCTATTATAGGATTATTTACCATGCGTGTACGTGCATGATGGTATATTTAGCTAAACACAATTACAAAGATTCATGTTAATTAGTTTCAATCATAATTGATTGATGCATTAAAATTATATATATTCACAAGTAGATATTATGTCTTTCATATTTATACACTATTTAAGTAGGTCTCATTGTACTCATCTTATTCATGTCAGAATTAAAACTTAAAATATATAATTTATGAATGGAATTAATCAAACAAAAAAATAATTTTTAATAAAAAAATGTTATAAATAGAATATAAAACTTCAAGTTGAACAACTCCTCTCTTTATTACTTTTTTTTTTATTAACGTGGGTGTCCGGGTCAACTTGTGTGCACCTCGACTAATCTTACAGATCCTGAAGTTAACGACTATGTAAACCTCTAGTGACCATCAGATTAGAAACTACAAGACTCGAACTTGAGATCAAAAAGAGAGCAAACTTCTTAATCTTAAATTTTTATTATTGACTCACCTACTATATGGTTCTCCTCTTTTTATTACTTGAACCTACCTTGGGGAGCATTTATTTGTTAGTAGGTCGGAGTAATTCCTTTTCTTTCTGTTTAGAACATTAACAATTTGGATCAATTCCGAACTTTCTCATCCAAATAGAAGGTTTATTAAATATGGGTTCTCATAGGTAAACAGGGGCTAAACAGAAATATCATAAATTCTAAAATAAAAGGAAAAGATAAATAGAAAAGCTGAATTTTCAAAATAGGAGCAATTTGAGACGGTTCTAGAGATCCCGTGCACAAAAAGATCTAAAACTAAGTCTTATTCATATTGGATTTTGACCTAAAAAATGGTTGGATGATCATGGACACTCCATTACTGGATGGACTTGGGCTTTAAGTAAGTTTTAAAAATTAGTATAAGTTATATCAATTGGATTATAGCTTGTTAAAACAACTATGCTCGTTCGCACATGCCCCATATCCCATAGGTAAAAAGGTTAAAAAAAAACCCTGGAGATTGGCGGGTCATTATTGAGGATTGTCGCTAGATTATGGACATTGCTCGCTCATACAATAAGGATAGTCGTGTCTAAGAAACCTATGTGCTTTTAATACGTGTAATATTCGTACTTATAGCCGATGGAGAGTAGATATGCATTAAATTCAGTAATTTATCAAAATTGCGTAGGTTCATGTGCTGTTTTGAGTGACACGATGTAAACGAAGATTATTTAAGGCGCCATCAATCTTGTGAAGTTGGGAAACCGAGGCACGTGTCACAATCATGGCGTTTTATATTTAGCTCCCCAGCCCGTACGATTGGTCCACCAACAACAACAGCAAAAAATATACTTTATTGTTATTTGATTTATTTGGAATCGCAATACTCCCAGCTGAACCAATTAACATTCGTTGTACCATATAATAATAATAATGTGGGTACAAAAGCTGTCATCAGTAGTTGACCTCTGGTCGTGATTAAAACATGTTCCTGTTTAAAGCCCAAGACTCGGTGCTAATAAAGGCATCTTATATTGTCCTCTACCGGACCAACGATGAATATAGAAATTTAGGGATGATGGAATATCCCCTTTATAACCTAAGATACAGGATCTTCCCTGATACAGAATAATAATGCATGCCACCTCAACATCAATCCATCCTGTTTAATTTCTTTAAATATTGATTAAACTTTCTCAATAATAATAATAATAATAATAATAATAATAATAATAATCAAGTGTTAGTCTTTGTTTTTCCATTATAATCTAATTTGTTAAATGTTTTTTAAATTATTTTTCATGTAAAAAATTTAAAATAATTTGTTTTTAGATAATTTTGATGTGCTGGTAAAAAAACAAACAAATATTATTTTAATATATTTAAATTAAAAAACATTTTATATCATGATATACACAAACCGAGAAATATTCCGTGTAATATATTATTCCACTTTTAAGTAAATAAAATAGATAAATAAAAAGTGGATCTATATCGATTGCCAATAGGCAAGAGGTGAGTGGTGGTATAATTAATTGCAAGCAGAAAACATATTTTCAAGTATCGAGTTAGAATAGTCGAGATTATTCCAGTATAGTTGAAAAGAATGAACCTGTGTGCAAATCCAAACCTTGTGTGCTCCTAGCTTAAATATGATCCACGTGTGATGCTTTTTTTATCCTAGATGATTAATAAATTTTTTTTTTTAATTTAATATGGATATTCAGATCAGCTTCCGTATACCTCAACTAAATAAATTTTAAATTAAAAAGAAATAGTTATGATGGTGGACCAGAAGGATGCTACGTGCTAATAAATAAGACCACCATGCACCTTGATATGTATATATTTCAAATTGAAGTTGAAAAAGCGAAATGGCTGTGTTGCTTGGCGATAGAAAATCTGAAAGAATAATGGTGAGCACAAGAGCCCGCCGAGGCAGGGACATCTGCTGCCGGGGGAAAGGGACAAAGTTTTGAGCTAAAAATTATTTCTTTTTCAAAGAATTGTGAAGTCACGTGGTCAGCTAAAACTACTGCCGTTTAATGATGAGTTGTTTGTCAATGTCCGTACACATGACGACCCATCCACTCTTCCAGTGACGTCATCCCTGAAAGATTTGAATAGAGAGGAAATCTTGAAAAGACAAAACAAACCTTGATGGTGTTCTGTCTGCCTGTGTGTCTGTGTGGGCAGGCGGTGCAAGTGCAATAACCAGTATCAGTCGTCCAGAAAAACAAAACTAGAATGTAATATTCGTGGCTTTTAGATTTCATTTATTCTTATAGCCCGTTTAGATAATGGGTATTTGTTGGTTTTTTAAAGTATTTTTTATTTAAAAATATATTAAAATAAAAAATTTAATTTTGATATTAGTAAATAATCTGAAATATTAAAAAATAAATTTAAAATAAAAAAAATGAATATTTTTTAAAAACATTTTTAAAATACAAAAGCTAACACGCTCTTTCTTAATTAATTCCATCTCTTTGCTGAATGAAATTATTTTCATCTAGTTCTTCTTGTTGTAGGGGTAGCTTGTTTATTCTTCTATTTTTTTTATTATTCAATCTAGGACGAAATTAAGCCTCAAACTTGTTTTTTCTTTTCCTTAAAATGATGCAATCCTGCGTTGAAACTTGTTGGATAATAATTTTTTTTTCGAGAAAATTTTATTTTTAAAAAGTGTATTTTCTGGGTTCAGGTAAACGAGTAAAACCCCGGTTGTTCATCAATAGATTATTAAAAAAAATAGAATCTCATTTAAATAGAATCATGGTAAGTTTTAGATTTCAAACATCTATCAAAAAATAATTTATTAATTAAAAATACAAGATAATGATATCAACAACTTGATCATGAAGTATTCA
>Ga0307517_10006324_pt1 | contig 17575 bp, 25 predicted proteins | sample 23_EM_MG_FD_194515 | JGI IMG/M metagenome (GOLD analysis project Ga0307517, IMG submission 194515) | Populus trichocarpa ectomycorrhiza microbial communities from riparian zone in the Pacific Northwest, United States - 23_EM | ecosystem: Host-associated > Plants > Roots > Unclassified | place...
TACTGTACTATTTCGACCGATTGTTCATGTAACGTGTAACGGTCGGTCATGAACTGAACAAATGTACCAAATGTAACGTGTAACGGCGAGGTATGAACATGTTACAAAACAAGGTTTTTAAGCTGTGAAAACAGAAAAATTTGCTGCCAGCAGTATTAGGCTATGTGGTAATTGGGTTTCTTAATTGAGGGCCTAAGGTACGAGGCACTCAACCTAATGCAGCTAAAATTTAATGTGATATCTGACCAGAATTTGGTATGAATGAACAAATTTTCTGCCTGTAACGGGTAACAACTGGCCATGAACAATGTGTCCCGTGAACAAGTTAGGTAACGTGTAACATACCATGAACGATCGGTCGAAATGGTACAGTAGTGTGTAAAACATTTCTGAACGATTTTTGTATACAATTTTCTTTCTCGCTCGTCGTGAATTTGAAATTTCGCTCTAAAGGGCTGCCAGTTGTCTTCAAAATTTGGCTGCATGTGCACAGTGCGACCCGCGTGGACAATGTTGTGTAGATACTGTATGATAAGTCTAAGATACAGTGTGGGGAATAATTTGGTAATACTGTACAGTGCAAACTCAGGCTCATTCATCTGTGAAGGTGGCTCTGGCCGGGCACAGAAAACGAGCCGCAGTGTTTATCTATCTTATCTATGATCATTGATCTGCAGATTTTGAGATGATTTCCTTTGTCACTTATATGAATTTCGGTTATTTTTTTCTTCCAAATTTATGTACGTATGGCGTTGCTCGAGCTCCATCATCACTCCGACCCGTTGGCGGCTGCATCGCGTGTTCTCTAGGAATAGCGATACACGCAGGGTGAGAGAGAGAGATATTTACATTTACAATAGATGGGCAATAATTTCTTTTCAAAATAAAACTGGCGCTTCGAATAGTCGGGAGAGTCATCAAGTGGAACGAGTAACCTTCCGGACTCGGAGGGGCATGTTATCCTTCGGTTCTATCATGCCGTCAGAGTTTTTGCCTGGGAGAAGTATAAAACGAGAAAGACCTACTCATCGTAACTGCCGCCGTGGGTTGAGGCACTTGGCCCTCATATGCAGGTTCGAAGTCGAAGTTGGCAATCAACGCTCTGCAGGGAATACATCACGTCAATCAGCAACAAGAACTTTCTGAGAGGGGAAACGAGATGTTGCCTCACCCAAGGACAGCTTTCATTTCGATGATCGACATCGTCTTGCCGATGCATGCATGAGGACCAGCGAGGAACGAGAGCGTCGAGAAAGGCGAGTTGGACGCTGGGGGTGGATCCAACCATCGCGCAGGGTAAAACCTGGAGAGAAATATGAGTGGTGGCGATCAGGAGGAGAAAAAACCAATATTATATACTCCTCAGCGTTTTCACCCCAGACCTCTTTCCACGTGTTGATCACTCGAATCTAATATAATAATGAGAAGTGGTCGCGCGAGATAATTTTGAAAATTAATAAGGGAGCTGATGGGGAGATAAGCGGAGGGAGAATGAAAACGCACCGGGATGTAAAATAGAGTGCCTTCCGGCACCAATACACCATCAATGTAATCAGTTTTGACTGCCTGACGAAAAGTCATTGGTACAGGGGGCATCAAGCGAAGACTCTCTTGTCTGATCAACAACAATCAATCGTTCACAACTATCTCCTTGAAAGAATAAACATGATTCTTACACAACGCAGTCCAGCCATTGAAGATCCTTGAGGACACGGTAACCAGGGCGAGGGTTTTCTGCAAAGGCCGGTGTTACTTCAGCTCGCAGTTTTTGTTGTGATTCTGGGTCTTTTGCGAGGAGCCAAAGCGTCTGAGGACAACTTGAGATGAGACGGCCCGCAATATGATAATCACCAAGGCAGAAATTTACCCAAGCTAGGCCTGAAGCCGTGGTTTCATGGCCAGCACCCAGGAATGTTAGCTGTGGGAGAAGGTTGGATATAAATAAGTACTTCTTGAGGGTAGAATAAGGGAAACGCACTACTTGGTCCATCATCGCCTCATCACTCATGGCATATCCGTCGGTTTTGATGTCTACATCTGCCTTCCTGGCTCGAACAAGCAGACTCATGATATCTCGCTTAGCTTCTGAATCCGAGAGAGTGACCGTCGAATCCCGCATCTTCTCCCTCAGCATGGCGGCGGAGACTTTCCGGATATGGTACATATAGTTCTATTAGGCGAGACTGATGACTTTCGAAACTTGTTTGTGATGTTACCTGTCTGACAGAATTTCCTGAACCAATGGCGGTGGTTCAAGACCCACGCGGAAGATATCAGCTTTACAGCTCCTGGAATTGACAGTATCGCAATAAAACGTGCAAGGTTGGGCCCTGGGAAGGGGATTCAGGTCAGAATTCCCTAGAGAAATTGTGTCTCGATTTACCGGTCTGAAGGCCAGTCAGAGTGTCATAAGCTTCGGCAAGCTCATTGTGAGCGTTGTGAAGGGAATCAGAACGGTATCCGAAAGCTGTTTCGCAAATTATGTCGAGAGTAGCTTTGCTTACTGGAGTTAGTTGTTTGCAAAATATAATGTGATTGATTCCTTACACCATTCGTACATGAGCAATTCTTTACCGCCTTGTGGATTTTTCTCGGATTCGATTTGATCGTTCAAGATTTTAACCAGTCTGAAAGATCACTTCAGTCGAGGAACGGAGCATGAATATATTAGTTACCCTTCAATGCTATCATGATACATTTCACCTTCTGTTGCATCGTGAATATCAAAAACTATTTCCGATTGATCGATAGACATACGAGCCACCAGATTGGGAATTGAAAAAGCTGGATTCATAGCCTTGCGCATTTGTTTATGTTCATTGCCAGTTACAGTCAGCAGGCCGCACCCTGTAACAGAAGCAAGGACATCGCGCATGAATTTAGGCTGGAATAATAAATCAAGGATCACGTTCATCAAACCATGTACACACCCTTGGGTAGTCAACCCAGTCGTTTACAAGAATCTTCTGGAGGGCTTCGGGTTTCATCACAATGAGGCGTTCTATGCCAAAAGGCCCGACGACACGAACGAGGGGACCGTGCTCTTTCACCCATGCTCGTTGGGGAATACCTGCTTCACCCCGCATGATCGCCAGGAATTGACCGTATAGTGGATGACCAAGTGAAGGCCCAGGAACAGCGCGGAGGGCAGAAAAGAATCGAGGATATAAGAAAATTCGATAGAAAATCGACCAGGCCGACCAAACTAAAACCAAACCTTGAGTTACTTGACGGAACAATATAAATTAGAGTACCTATCCCTACAATCGCGCCGTATATAAGAAGGGGGTGTGCTTTGACTGTTTGCCATGTTGATTCAAAGGCGGTCCTCAAGACAGGAGACATAGTGTAGCCTTGTGCGATTCAGCCAGAAGAGCGGTTTTGTACAGGTTTTGTATGTCGTACGGTGCGCAGTCGAAAATGAAATGCACAGTTTCTGACTACTAGTGTCACGAACAAGGACTCTATCAGAAAGGACAGGTTCTGACCCAGCAAAAGGGATCAAGCATGTGAAATATATGCCATCTGACGGCTCAGCTCTAGATGGGGTTCGAAATACTTACTCCAAAAATAAAACTCACAGATCACAATGGGTTGAACTCGTAAAACAAACATTCACCCGAATGGCGGTGGTTAGATAGATTCTGAATCTAAATTCTAAAAAGTCCTGGAGATATAAGGTCACGTGCTCAAACATTAAAAGAAAACGAATTTTCTTGCTCGTCCGACCAACCTCCGCAACTCCACCATCATGGCTACCAAGGTTCCCCATCTAATGACGTTGGCCGACCTCACTGGCCCAGAGATAATGCGTGTCTTGGGTCATGCTTATGCCCTCAAGAAACGTACTCAACCATGGCTTCTTCCCAGTGTCCCATCTCAAGCAGGCAAGAAGAACATGCGACTTCCTTCACAATCTCTCTTTCCCAAAACTATTGCTCTCTTATTCTCTAAACGAAGCACGAGGACACGTGTTGCTGCTGAGACAAGTGCAGAACTTCTTGGTGGTCGTGCTCTTTTTCTCGGACGTGAAGACATCCAACTGGGGGTCAATGAATCCCCTCGAGATACAGCTCGTGTAATTGGTGGAATGTGCGAGGGCATATTCGCTCGTGTCGGCGACCATTCGGAAATTGAAGTGAGCACATAATTCTTAGGCGTGTTTCTCCAACTGAGTCTGAGTGTCTTCGCGTTGACAGGAATTGGCTAAATACTCTCCTGTTCCTGTGCTCAATGCTCTCTCGTCGTTCTGGCACCCAACCCAAATTTTGGCTGACCTACTTACTCTCCACGAGCATTCTCACCAATTTTCCGCGGATAAGAACCCTAAAAATGCCCCTTTCCGTCTCCCGGACCTCAGGCCGCTTACCGTAGCCTACGTCGGTGATTCTGCGAATGTTCTGCACGACATGCTCGTTACATATCCTCGACTGGGGCATCAGCTGAGGGTGGCCAGCCCGAAGCAGTATCGAGCTCCGACAGAGGTATGGAACCGGGTGAAGGAATTGGACTGCGATAAGGATATCTATTGGAGCGAAGACCCAAAGGAAGCAGTCCTAGGTGCGGACGTGGTTGTAACTGATACCTGGTAAGCTGCTGCTGTTCTATTTAGGTAAAAAAGAGGATTTGTTGATTTGCACATGCTCATAGGATTTCCATGGGCCAAGAAGCCGAAAAGGAGGAACGTCTTCGAGCGTTCCAAGGATACCAAGTGACCGAGGCACTTTGCGCTGGTGCTAACCCGGACTGGAAGTTCCTGCATTGTTTGCCAAGGAAGCCACATGAGGTGGACGATAATGTACGTCTCAAGTATTTCTGATCTTGCCAGAGCCCCTAACACATTTCATTTCCCAATTCCTAGGTCTTTTATGGACCTCGATCACTTGTGTTCCCGGAAGCAGATAATCGAAAGTGGACGATCATGGCTCTCTTTGAGTAAGTCCCGCGGCCTTATTTTCATCGGCCTTGTTATTAAATTTGCTTCCAGCTTGCTCTTCGGCAAGAGAGATCTCTATGAGAAACCGCTGTTGGACGGTGTGAAGGAGGATACACCAAACGCGGAGTAATATGTACATGTGCCCCTCGGAGCCATTAGTGTTGTGGTGTAGGTTTTTTAGGGGTTTAAAGGGGAGGAAAGTTCTAGAAATACGCCGAAAGGAAATTCGGGGGTGGGGTGGATGTCACAAGAATACACGGGAGTTGATGTAATGGGAACGAACAAAATAACACAATCCTACCAAAGGAGGGAGGGTGAAGGGAGGGTAAAAAAACAAATGAACTAACGCTATCGTGTCCAGTCTGGGTGATATGCCGACATTTCGTGTTCGTCCTCCCCCACCTCGTACTGGATGTCATCCAAATCTTCCCTCGAATAACGTGTCTCTATGCCAGTATCTAGAGCATTGCTTGTGTATCGCGGTTTTGAAATTGATCTCTGCTGTTGCGATGCTTCGTTGGGAGGGTTCGCGCGTATTGCCCGCTGCCGTTGTATGAGGAGGATCACTCGGTTGCAGAAGATTGAGTGGAAGACACGTTGCGGGCTGATTGGAGCAAGTATCGTCAATATTTAATGACAACGGGTAAGCGGCCGCCTTACACTGCAAGATAGTTCTTATATCGAGGTTGCGATGCCGTAAGGGGAATGACCATGTTGACAATCGTGATAGCTGCGCAAGAAAGTTGTTAAAAATTATCTCGGATAGAGATCGAATCCTCACGAACCAAGCAGATATAGATAGAAAATCAGACCATGTCGATAGACACGTTTAACCCAGGAAGACCGAGATGCTCGTGCTTTGAACGAAAATTGTCAAATGAGAGAAGTTGATAAGAACATATGTTACATACCCCGATGTTGCTGACCCTTTATAACGGTCAACACGACAACAACTTGGGAGCATGCGATTAATGACGTAGATACTTCCATCCCCGGCGAAGGACTCACTAGTTTCCGAGAGCGCTATCAAAACGTATGCCACCATGATAACTTTGCTCGCGGAGATCATGTTGCAACCAACACCTCCTTCAGGAACGGCACCAACTAGTTGCAATGGATGAGCGAATTGTTTCAAGGAGCATTGGGCTGCGCGGCATACATTTCATAGACTTGATTTCCCAGTGTGTAATGAGAATGCCGGGGACGAATGTGACCTGCAGAAAATAAACAACTTGGAAAATGAAAAAGAGGAAAACAAGCCAAGTACTCACCGACGAGAGCCCTCCCAGAATGAGAAATATCTTCGTCTGGCGTTCCCACAGAGCCCATGTCCGAAGGAGAAGAATTACTGCAGATGCCGTGTTTAAAAATGGGGAGGATCGAGAACGTCAAGAAGGCCTACATTCAGATACCATCAAGCCAATCGCAATTAGCCCTTGAGGGTGGATGAGCCTAAAACGATTTCACGCGAATTGTAAAATAACTTACATGTTATTCCGTTGTAGTAGGTTTCACATTGCTGCCAAGAAAGGTGCTCTCAACATCAGCGTTCAGGTGAAGAAACAGACCCTTACCCGGGGGGTGGTTACTGATAACTGCACTTTGGAGAAGTGAGCAAGACGCATGTGTGATTGAAGAATTGCACATACGATACAAGCCCATGGACGTATCAATGAAAGGAAGATACCGATTCACCATGAAAAGCATGCTTCCCAATGACCATGGTTGAAACCAGACATAATTGATCTTGGGCGTAAAAAAAAATCAGCCGGCTGAGGGAATGGTGCAAATACGAAATGTGTACCTCCTCGCCCAGTGTGAGGAGTGCGTCATATACCTGGACGAAAAGTGAATTGGATTTTCGACTGGAAATGAGTGGCTTCTGTGGCGTACCAGAACCATGGATGATGCTACCAAGACGTGGGACGCTATAATGAATTCATTGTCCTGCCGTTCCCTCCTCAGAATTTATCGAGAAACAGCTGGCAGAGTTGTTGAACTCACGTATAAATACATCTCGCAGAGCCAAGCCTGTTGTGGGGGTTGGGGGGGTAAGAAGATAACCACACGTAGACTATAAAGGAGGACACGCACCTCTACTTGGGCAGCAGAATAGCAAGGTGCGTTAGATGCGAGCCAGCGTCGAATTAAGAACCCAATGTACCAAGTGAGGCGAACCAGCGGGAACTCAAAGCGACATGGGAGGGCAAGGAGTCTTGAGCGAATGCAGCCAAGGGAAGGGCCGGCTGCAAAACAGATTTTTGCTCAATTAGTAGATGGACCCTGAGTTGCGCGTGACTTTTGGACCTGGAATTCGTTGCCTTGATGATGGGAGTTATGATAGGTCATGATAGGCAATTTAGAACGCCATCAGGATGATTCTCCGGCGGCCCCATGATGTGGGCGTTTTTCGAGGACCCGCACCCACAATGCCTAGAATAGTACATTTATTGTGGATTATAGTAAGTCAATGAGCATTGTGGATTGGGGAAAGCCTGAGGATGGGGAGATTCAAGGGGGGACAGGATCGGCATTACTTCCTAAAGTGGATGTCAGATCAATTCTATTCACCGATCATCTCTCCACCTAAAGGCGATATGACAGCGATCAATATCCAAATTCTATGTCTCTGCGAGTTACGCACATCTATCAAACGTTTGTCCACGCTGTGCTCTACTTAGTACAGTGCTGGCACAACCTTTCATCTCCGTCAAGCCACTCGTAAGTGTTAGCCATTGTCCGTTGCGTTGTTGAGTCCGAGTCCGGCGATATGTAATACTTGAAACTTCGGAGAATACCACTTTCCTCATGGGGGATTCTGTCTTCATGATAGTTTCACACCCGCCGTGCTCCTCCGGTGTCATCCCTCGGCCGTTGACGACGGGAGTATGTATGTGTTTTGCCTCTGTACGTTCTGTAGAATATCAGACGATATTCTGTACATATAGTGGCGTTACGATTAACCTTCTCGTTTATCTATGAATGAATGATGAGACCGGTATATGGAGGTACCTTGTGCCTTTGCCATCAACTTATATACTTATCAAGGTAGTACAAGATTGCGAGTTGATTGCGAGCCGGAATTTCCCAGTGTATTGTTCATTGAATATTAAACCTTGGTAGGATTGTATTGAGTTCTTTTCTCTGGAACATATCCACCAAGGGTTGAACAATGGTGAGAAATTCAAGGGGTCTCAACTCCGCTGTTTTCCATGAATCGAATAAAACATGAGGCTCACACCTCCAACCTCCGGGTGATTGTATTGAGCATTTTGATTTACGATAAAGAGGCGGAGCCGAGTCATTCTGAAGTTATTTAACTCACAGGATATCCAAGACGGCGGACAGGGAGATACACTTGCTGGTTCAGGCGCTTAAGTATAGTTCAAAGTTGAGATGCTGATTACTGCGAGCGCTTAGTCTCCTCCCTTACTAAGCACTCGCGGAGGGGATGCTGGTCCGTCGACTTTGGTCCGCACAAAACACAATGAAAGAAAAAAATTCTCGGAAGTCGTCATGTCATATCTGTGGTACATTCCGTAGTCATTGTTTCAAGAATAAGTGATATAATGTTCCCATACGATCGCCGGCCCTGCGAACCTTCACCATGACTCCCGAAAGCATGAGAGACGTGTGGGGCTCAGACTCGGGGCTGTGGGAGAGAAATGAAAACTGTGGGAGGAAGGGATCATTGACTCAACCAAGCTCGACAGTTACGGCAGGAGCTCCGGAAGATCAGGACTTCGGCCGAACGGGTGGCGACACCTGGCGAAATGAAGCTTCACCGCTGCCTTTGGGAGAGTGGCGAGGAGTCCATGATGAAAATAAAGAAGTTAACAGCAACCAGGGGATTTAGGTGGCTCTGTTTATTTTTGCACATGGAGAGAGAGAGGTATTTCGAAGCTCGGGGTGCCGAGTTAATTCCGAAAATTTAGAGCAGAGTTCGTCGCGTGTTGAGTGCGTGTTTATAATTTGCGAGGACATTAATTTCGGAAGCGACAGCGAGCGTATCTGAGGGCAACCCCTTGACAAAGATAGCCTTCATTTGGAAACGTTTTCTCATTGGGATCCTCACGATAAAAAAAAAGGATATGTAAGCACTGACAGTTTTGTCCAAAAGAGGGGCTCTAGGGTAAAATGATACAAAACGATGACCAAGAATGGCGTAATCTACAAGCTGGGGTTGATCGAAAAAAAGTAAGTAGATTTGGCCAGCTTTTGAATCCATAGATACAGTTCCACAAATCTGAAAGAGAAATTTCTTCTCAGGAATTAACAGGTCCGGGTTAGCTATAGCATACTTCATACACGTTTACAGGAATCTTGGTTATGGAGGATCCCCCGATACCGTGATTCCCGCCGCCGATGGGGCGGGAAGGGTTCGTCTCCCGTGGCATACGTATCGAGCATTGAGGTCATGGCGATGCCATCGGTTGGCCGAGGCTGGGTATCGAAATCGGCGTCGTCATGGCGGCTTTGCTGGCTGAGAATCACGAAAACGACCCTGCTGCAGAACATTGAATGGAGGGCCATTTGTGTGCTGATATGAGTATGAGGGGAGTGGGGAAAAGGGGTGATGAATGTATAAGCAGGGATTAGGAACAAGGATTTTCGTATGCTTACAGCGCAAATATTGGCTTGAGAGGTACCTAAATACGGTGCTTGTCAGCTGGTCGAGATAGCAACTCCCAAGGACGAGAGATGGGAACGCACAGGAGCAAAGAGAGGAAAGAACATATTCAAGATTGTGAATGCTGTGTAGCCCGTCCAAAAAATTATGACTGAAACTGTATTCGAGAGTGGAATGGGTTTGCTGACCTAGCAAGTAGAAGTAGAAGAGAAAGCCTGTCTGGATATTAAGTAAACGGGAAAATTATAACATTCAAGGACCCTTACCGCGCTCGTACAGTTGGTGAACCCACCACGAGCTCGAGTAGCGCACTGAATAGAAGAATTTGGATTAACGACATGAGAAAACGGCGAGTCATGCGTACGGTGCTTATAAGCCCTAATCAGTGTGAGGATGACAACAGCTGTCAAGCATGGATTTAGAACGAAACAACAACCAGGAGCGTGGGTCATTGACTCACTCGTTTCCGAAATGAAAAGCAGGATGTAATCGAGGAATATAATCGGGTTTGAATCCAGTAGCACGCATCCTGTCTGAGAATCGGGAGAACCAGCGCCGACTACATGACGGGTGAGTGAAATATGAGGGTGGCATTCCCGATTCCTTAGACGCACAATGAAGGCCATCGGTGTATATTTTGGCGAGCACAATACACGGTATAAGGGTAGACTATAGGACTGAGTAAATCACAGCTTTGGAGAATATGTGAAAGGCCCACCACATATAAAATTACAAGCAACCATAATATCCAACGATTTCGTGCCCAGAGGGCAATGGTCCGGAGGTAAAGGATGACTGCGGGTGAATGTGAACTCTAGTTTTTGCACACGAGATTTGTGGCGTACCTTGGGCAACACATATTCCAGAAAGGTTGAGCCCTATACGATAAGAAGTTGGAAGGAGACGAATGAAAGTCCTGGAGTGCGACGTACATGCAATCACGGTGTATATTCGGTGGCATGCCTATATTGTAGGATCTGAGTCGATATTACGTGAATCTGATACCGGAATACGAACGGAAGCCGACATATACACTGTCAAGGCTAGACGAATATAAGTTGGACCATCCTTCGTTCTCTGGGAGTGAACGCACGAAGACAGGCCAAAACCAAGTTGACTAATGGGAGGTACCGGTTGAGAATAAACAGGTATGTCCCCAAAGAGAAGGGGCGAAACCACACATGCTCAACCTATGGGTGGGGACTCAGGGCGTCAATGAATGAGATTACTTTGACTGGCCTTGTGACGTACCTCCTGGTCAAATGTGCATAGATAATCATATATCTTTCGCCGCAAATCAGTCTCCCTGAAGCACAAGGAAGAGGGGTTGGACTTGCTATGAGGGCAAGGGTTCCGAAGACGACTGAATGCTTCACAAAAGTAATCTTACTCTGCGATCCGAAGGTATTAGGAGGGGGGGCGGTTGTGGTTATATTGAAACGCACGCTTTGATAGTAGACGTCGGGCAGCAAACGAGGATCAAGGAGGTTAGTAGATAAAAGCGATCCGTGTTTCGACAAAGAGGCAACCCCGAACATGGAGACCAGTCGAGGGGACTTGTGTCAAAAGTTGCGAACCTCTGTTTTTATCTCCTGGAGCACGTAGATGACCACCACCACAGGAGGTGTATAAGTTAATAGGACGAGAGATTGTCTGAGATTGCAGGGGGTGAATGCGTAATGTGTGGGTGCAGTGAACCCTTGAAATCGGGCCCCGCGTATATGATTGACTTGATCATTGTTGATGGAAACCAATAGCCCCTCACCAAGACCAATAAGTAATAGCTCCTACTTGGGTATAGGCCCTTTGAACGCGGAGTCACGGACGACGTCTGTTGGGTGGGGTCATCGTAGTGCAATTACTGGATTGGAATTGATCGTTTTGAAGCCAAGGGTGCGTCTAGGCAATGATAGCATCTGCAGGATATTCTTTTTTGGTCTTCCCCACTGAGGCTAAGAACAGATCGTTTACCGTACGTAGATGTAGGAGTTGTAAGCCGTTGTGCCGTCGAGGATGGAATTAGAAATTATTTTGATGGTGGTGGTGAATATCATGGGAGTATCAGACACGTGGACTTGGGCGCGTTCTGAACGCGTCAACCAATTATCGAATCTCAATCTCTCGCCGATGGAACGAGTCCAAAACTTATACCCTTTTCTCATTGCCCTCTTGCTTAGTGGTCATGGTCTACGGAAAAAGTCCCTGTCTCCAAGCGGTGCCTTGACTGCGTTTGTGGTTGGCTTCCTTATGATGAGCGGAGGGGTGCGGGTGTTTGGATTGGCGTTGATAGCTCTTTATCTTGCTGGTAGCCGTGCAACAAAGTGTGAGTATTGGTGGGAGGTTTTTCTAAATATGCACTCTGAGAATGCCTTACTTATTGTAGACGGAAATAAAAGAAAGGCTCAAATTGAAGACGGACACCAGGAGGCGGGCTATCGCTCTGGTTGGCAGGTGTTGTGCAATAGCGCATCTGGTCTTGTGGCAGCCTTTTTGTGGAACGCGGCGTTTGTGCCAACAAGCATTCACTCGAGAACTGCAAATATTATTGGCGTGGATATCAGCGCGACGATCCTTCACCTTGAAACACGTGTCGTTTATGATAATAACGAATGGTGCCCGCTATCGAGAACGGTGGCGAATGGGTGGAGTCGCACGTTGGTTCTCAGTGTTCTAGGGTACGTGCCAGTGGGAGTAACTTCGGTGGAAATGCTAACTTATCGGAAGGCACTTTGCTTGCTGCCTTGGGGATACGTTGGCATCAGAATTGGGGATCTTATCGAGTTCGCGGCCGAGGCTGATTACGACCCTGAAATCCGTACCGCCTGGGACGAACGGTGCGATATCGGTGGGTGGAACTCTTGCGTCTATTGCTGGAGGTGGAGTTATTGGGATTGTGGTGGGGGTCACGATGGTGCTTGAGAATGGCAAGTGCTCCGAAGAGTGGAGCAGAATTTTATTAGAAAGTGTGGCGTGGGGGATGTGCGGAGGTGGATTTGGAAGCTTGGTCCGTTATCGTGTTGTTCTTCTGATTATCGAGGCTGATGATAACCAGGTGGATTCGCTGCTTGGTGCCACGGTACAGCAAACGCGGTATTCAAAGACAAAGCGTATTGTTCTGCAAGACGAGAACAAGACAACGGAAGGGGTTCAGGTTGTCAGTGGTATGAATGTTTTGAGCAATAACCAGGTTAGCGGCTATATTATCTCAATTGCCAATATACTGAGTATCAATTTGTAGGTGAATTTGGTGTCGAGTGTGATTTGTGCGGTGATGATGGGTTGGGTTGGATGACGTCATGTTGTGATAATAGCCCGATATATCGAAATTATTAGTTTTTTTTGCATCTTTCTCTTCACCATGCCAGACCTCAAACGCGACGTCCACAACCCTCTCCTCTTCGAGTGTGCATGGGAGGTCGCTAACAAAGTCGGCGGCATCTACACTGTCATCAAGACAAAAGTTCCCGTCACCGTCTCAGAATATGGCGACCGCTACTGCCTCATCGGACCCCTCTCTTACAAGACCGCACCCATGGAGGTCGAGGCAGAGGAACCAACGGACCAATACCTGGCCGCGAGTCTCGAGTCAATGCGTGCACAAGGTGTCAAGGCCCTTTACGGTCGTTGGCTCATCGAGGGTAACCCGCATGTACTCCTTTTCGACACCGGCAGCGCGTATTCACGGTTAGACGAGTGGAAGGGTGACCTTTGGAACCTAGCTGGCATTCCGAGTCCTCCAAACGACCATGAAACGAACGAGACCATCGTTTTTGGCTACCTCGTTGCCTGGTTCCTTGGTGATGTCAGTATTCTCACCCCCGACGTATCCCCTTCCTGATAAGCCCCCATCTCCAGTATGTTGCACGGCAGTTGACAACCGCTGTCATCGCCCACTTTCACGAGTGGCAGGCTGGGCTCGCTATTCCGCTTTGCCGTAAAAGGCACATCGATGTCACGACCGTCTTCACCACACATGCAACGCTTCTCGGCCGCTATCTTTGCGCTGGCTCGGTGGACTTTTACAACAACCTCCAATATTTCGACGTCGATCACGAAGCAGGAAAGAGAGGGATCTACCATCGGTATTGTGTCGAACGTTCCGCCACCCACTGTGCCGATGTCTTCACCACCGTTTCGCACATCACCGCGTACGAGAGTGAACATTTGCTGAAGAGGAAACCCGACGGTGTACTCCCCAATGGCCTGAACGTCGTCAAGTTCCAGGCCATTCACGAGTTCCAAAACCTGCACGCCACGAGCAAAGCCAAAATTAACGAATTTATCAGGGGTCATTTCTACGGCCATTATGATTTTGACCTGGACAACACACTCTACGTATGTATCTTGACAGTCGATGTTTTCCGCGTTTTGATGTTATTTCAAGATGTTCACGGCGGGAAGATACGAATATAGGAATAAAGGGGTGGATATGTTCATCGAATCTCTCGCTCGTAAGTCTCGATATCATTCTCCCGACTCAACTGCTTATGACTTTTTTACTTTCTAGGCTTAAACTATCGCCTGCAGAAAGCAGGATCCAACGTTACCGTCGTCGCTTTTATCATTATGCCTGCCGCCACTCACTCTTACACCATCGAAGCCCTGAAAGGTCAAGCAGTGACCAAGCAACTTCGCGACACCGTCACGGAGATTCAAAACCGAATTGGTGCCAGACTGTTCGACCATGCTGCACGTTTCCATGGGTAGGCGAGGTTCCTCGTCATCCTCATTATCTTCTTGCTCATTTCATCATTAGCGAGGAAAAGTTCCTTCCAACGCCAGAGGACTTGCTTTCGGAGGAGGACCAGGTTCTCCTCAAACGTCGTATTTTCGCCTTGAAAAGAAACTCCCTCCCGCCTATCGTTACTCACAACATGGCCGACGACGCCAATGACCCGATTCTCAACCAGATACGCCGCGTCAAACTATTTAACGACTCCCATGATCGCGTCAAAATTATATTCCACCCAGACTTTTTGAATAGCAACAACCCGATCCTCGGCCTTGACTACGAAGAGTTCGTTCGCGGGTGCCATCTCGGTGTTTTCCCGAGTTATTATGAGCCTTGGGGCTATACACCAGCGGAGTGCACAGTGGTTCGTAACTTTTATCAAAACTTCTGGAAACATCTCGCTAATCAACTACTTTTAGATGGGCATACCTTCTATCACCACGAACCTGTCCGGTTTCGGCTGCTTCATGCAGGATCTGATAGAACGGCCTGAGGACGAAGGTTGCTACATCATTGACCGCCGCATGCAGTCTGTCGAGGACTCTGTCAACCAACTCACGGAAAACATGTTTTCTTTCACGCAGAAGACGCGTCGGCAGCGTATCAACCAGCGCAACCGCGTCGAACGTTTGAGCCCGCTGCTCGACTGGAAGAACCTCGGCATCGAGTATAGCAAAGCCCGACAACTCGCCTTGCGCCGCGCTTACCCCGATGCCTTTTACGGCAGTGACGGGGAAGAGATTTACGGAGAGGGCTTTGCAGAGGTGGATTATTTCGGTGGCGGCGTCGAGAGGATGAAACCGAATAGTATGCCTGCCAGCCCACGTTTGCGAGGCATGGCGACGCCCGGCGATATGGGGACACTGACAGAAGAGGTACTCGTTGAACGAGGTTTTTCCATCATCATCGCTGACTTTGAGCTCGGTCGTAGATGCAATCTTTAAACACCAGCGACTACCGCGGACACAGCTGGGCAGGAGCCTCTATTGATGAGGAGGATTCCTATCCTTTGTGCGTTTATGTCGTCGTGGATCTTGAATGTATTAATGATTTTTTTTTTTGATAGCCCATTGGTCATGAAGGTGCGCTCGCGCTCCGGTTCGGTCATGAGTGGCACGAGTACGCCTGGTGGTGGGGCTTTCAGAAGTTTGAGTGAAGGTGATTTATTGAAGGCAGATGCGGCTCTCAGTCAGGTGAATGGGGGCTCAAATGGACATTCTAATAAATAATGGCAATGATGATATATATATGCATAGAAACAAACAATGCGAAACGTCTTGCCAAGGCATTGACATTAATATAAGTACGGAAGGATGAAACAGGAGAAAGAGACAAACCTAGTTGCCGTCGCTTTCCAAGTAGAGATTGGCATCAGTGAACTGAGCATTAATGACCTCCCAGAGCCAGTACACGGGCGAGCCGTACGTGATGTTAGGTGAATCGGTTGGTCCCGCGCCACAGGTGAGGGGGACAACAAACTTGCCGAGGGCGTCGACGATTATGGATCCAGAATCGCCGCTTCTGGAGAACGGACCGGAGTCGTTGTCGTAAGGGTAGATTGCTGCCTCCACCGAATCACGCTTGCCTAGGGCGAAGTAACGGCGAACCCGAGACTCGAATCCATTCAGGCAACCGATCGTGGTGAGCGTGGCGAGGCCACACTTTATAACGTATCGCATGGGCTCGTTCTTGTGGTCCTTGTTGTTGGGCTTGCGTATCTCTTCGGCAGAGAGGATGCCTCGGAGCTTCAGGAGGCGTTCGGCTGGATAGTCAAAGTCGGAAGGCGCATCGACGCGAGGGTACATCAAACTGATGAACTTGGCGGCGTCGATTTCCGGACCTGGAATATGAACAGTTAGATTAGACGCCTTTAGCTAGATGGATCAGCACGCACCCTCGTCCAGGACGTTCCTTCTTCTTGAGCCTGACGACGTAAATGTCCTCCATATAACTGAGAGGAGCGGGCGAGACACTGATGGGTGACAACATGTCTAATAATCCAGTCCTTGGACTTGGTCCACTCCTTCTTAGCCTTCACGAAGGATTTCTTGACCTGGATGATTGCAACTTGTGTTTTGACCAGTTCATGCTGGGTCTCCTCCAACTCGTCCACTGCCTGCTGCCTGTTAGGGCCGCCGCCCTCCATCCTCGCCGTCAACGCCGTCATTCGATTCTGCAAGACCCCAACCATGTCGTTACGGTTACCGATATGACCCTGGGTGGATATAAGGAAGTTGGTGAAAGCTTTGGTGCCCATGAGGACAACCTTCTTCTTAGGCCTGGCTATGTAGGTGTAGTCAGAATTGCGTTCATCTGCTCAGGGGAAAAAAGAACGTACCGACATAGGTGTAGGGATCGTTGCCTTCGTCGTCGGGGAAAAGGACATGGCGGGCTGTGACAGAGTAGATGTAACAAAAGTGACCTTTACTTACTCTTCATTCCTAGTGTTTGGAAGTTAGGTTAGTTAACTGGAAAATAACCAAGACTGGACCGGACCCTAAGAGTCTGTTCGGCTGCTGTATCACCTAGGTGGTCAGAAAACCTAATTCCCTTATATAGTACCTCGCAGAATGCGTGACGAGTTGGTGACTTTTAGCCTCTTGCCACGTGCTTTTTGATGGTTACTATTGGTTAGTAAGGCCAACCAGTTTTTGAAGGGCCAATGCATTGAGTTCAGTAGGCACAATGAATTTTAATTTTTATTCAGTAATAGAAGCGTTGTAATGTAAGAAATCAAGTAGGTAATTATCACAGCCTATACTTGGGTGCCGTCTGTAAAAGGGGAAAAGTACAAGTGAGGTGACATCAAGGCGACATCTTGTACTGGGGGCACTCCGGTGTGCAAGGCCAGGGAAGGGGGGAACACACTGCCTCATATGCATGAGAGCTCATTATTTGGATCCTTCCTCCTTGTTAACCGCAGCTCCCCCTCAGCCCTCTTCCTTATTCATGGCAACCCACCCTGCCTTTAGTCCTGTTTTTACCATGCCCCCCGAACTGAGTCAGAAAATTGTTATGTAATCTTCGGAGTTTCAACTACCGTCGCGTCCATTCGACGCGACAAAGTAAATCTTTCAAAATTTCCTGCAGACTAAGTATATATACTTAGTCCAAGGAGCACTAATTATAAAAATTACATTGAGAAGAGCAGATCTTGTTGTCTTTTTCATGGCAGTGGGTTTGGCAGGGAATCACATCACATGATCATCAGCCTTGGCACAACCAGTTCCCTAACTCTCCCATATCACCGTTTTATCTCTTCAAATTTTAACACAAT
>Ga0307517_10006325_pt1 | contig 17574 bp, 14 predicted proteins | sample 23_EM_MG_FD_194515 | JGI IMG/M metagenome (GOLD analysis project Ga0307517, IMG submission 194515) | Populus trichocarpa ectomycorrhiza microbial communities from riparian zone in the Pacific Northwest, United States - 23_EM | ecosystem: Host-associated > Plants > Roots > Unclassified | place...
AAAAAAGAAGACTGTTCTTCTTCTTGCTGTTTAAGATTTTGTGCATGTGGTTCTTGTCTCTCAGCTAAGAGAACGAAGGAGAGTGAAAATTCAAGAGACCAGGCAAACCGCACCGTTTTGCTGACTTGCTTATTAGCCTCTTTATACTATGACAGCTGTTTTTTTAAAATATCTTTTATTTAAAAATATATTAAAATAATATTTTTTTTTAAAAAAATAATTTTAACATGACATGTCAAAATAAAATTAATATAAAGTAAGAGAATAAATTAAAAAAAATTAACCTTTTTTAAAAAACATTATGAAAACATGTTTACCTTTCTTTATTTTCTATGTTTTTTTTAAATAAATAAAATAAAAATCAAACAGTTGTCATATGTTTTTGCACGGTATCCAAAGACTTAAATAATAAATTTGAGGATTGATAATCAATTTAATCTTTTACTAAAATAAATTTATATTAATAAAAAATAGATTTTATTGCTAGTGCCCATTTACCTTCTACTTTCTAAATTGTTTCTTCTTCAAAAAATAATAAATTGATATTTTTTTATAATTTTGATATTAAAAATAAAAAAATAAAAAAAATATTATTTTAATATATTTTTAATTAAAAATCACTTTTTAAAAACAATTTATATTACATTACCAAATAAACATTATATTCTCAAAATCAAATAAAACTTTTGGTTCACGTTTAATTATTATTATGAGATAGTAAAAATAAAGATAATAAAAACAAATAAAACATATCTTATAAAAAAATCATATTTTTTTTTGGATATTTATTTTTTTTAGAAATTTTTTTTTTATTAACGTGAATGTTCGAGTCAAGTTGTGCGCATTTCGACTAATCCCATAAACTTTGAAATTAACGTTTATATAAATCTCTAGTAATATTAAAAAGATTTAGACTCATAATTATTAAAAAATAAATTTAAAATTTAATTAGTTAAACTATTCTTTATAATTAATTATCGGAATAATTAACTAAGCATGGGTTTGATAATACTTTTACTAGCGTGGGTTTGATACAGGAGTAATTAATGTTATTCTTGTATGATAGTTTTATCTAATTTAATTATCGAAAAATATCAATCACTGAATTTATAAAAATTACTAACGATCAATCAAAAACTAAATACAGAAATTTAAAGCACTAAACCATCAATCAACTCAAGTGCACTTATTATTTCAATTTAAGAATACTAAAGCTTGTACTGTGGGGGGCGGCGGCGGCGGCGGCGGCAACAGCAGCAGATTGACATCAATAAATACTGCGTAAGAATTAATGGGGGCTATTCCCCTAAAAGCAAAAGGGCAGGAAAACAGGCAGACAGCACTTTGTAAGTAATAACGATCGATGCTCGTCGTCAGCCCAGAAGGCTACAACAACAAAGGGGTATTTTCAGCCTCTTCTCGCATTTTCCACTCCGGAACCTTTGCTTCCGGCAGTCCGCTATGCACCGGGTGTCATCGTATACTCCCACACAGGGCTTGACACAATTATCAGGCACGGCTTCTACTTCACCATCTGCACATGCATGCAAGAATATTAATTCTGAACCTTCATTACTGCTACTTTGTGCAGTTGAATAACTTCATTACTCTCGACGTGCATGGGAGTGTGTTATTAAGATTGTCCGAGAAAGAGATTGATCAGTCTTAATTAGTCGATGAGTAAACTGTCTCGAATATATCCTTTATTTGAACAAAAAAGAAATTTGAATAAACAACTAAGAAAAACAAATACATGGCCTTGAGAGTTTAGAGAAGGATAACATACAGGTGCTAGCCATAATGATTATGAAAGCAATGGTGAGGAGGGTCAGAAAATGCTTCATATCCTCTCCTTCCTCCTCCTCCTCTCTCCTTCTTCTTCTCCTTCCCTTGATAAATTTGTTAATGTTTAAATTTACTACAGAGCAGTACTGTTATATACACACACAGTCGACGTTGAGAGGCTAATATTATATAGTTAGCGTGTTCCAGTTTTGATGGTTCCAGCCAGGTAGGTATGTAGAATCTGAAATCTCTAAAATCTCTCCTATTAACACTGTTTGGACTTGCCTTCTTTTTAGTTTTTTCCCCTTTTTGTTGATGATTTTCTTGATTTAGTTTTGAATATCTTAGAGTTTTTCTCCAAACAAGGGTATTTTAATTTTTTTTCCAATTAAAATAAGATACCTTTAAACTTATTTACCAGATTAAGAGACTATGTGCAACGTACGTTAACTTAGTATTCTCATCATAATTCAATCATCTTTTATTTATTAAAAATATAATTAAAAGTTAAAAACAAATTAATTTATATAATACTTAAAAAATATATCAAAGAGGTACGTAAGACTATCTTTTGTAAAAAAAATCAAACGTAGAACCCTAGATTTATAACCAACGTTAAAATTCTTGCCACTCTTTTTTTTTATATATAATATAAAACTGATCTCCCTTCTGCATGTTCTTGTTACATTACCACTATCCTAAATGATTGAAAACCTATATAATAGTATATAGTAAATAATTGAAACGAAAACGTTATGAATTTAAAAATATTTTTATTAATGTGGGTATCCGGGTCAGCTTGCGTGCATATTAATTAATTCCACAGACCTTGAAATTAACGACCATGTAAACCTCCAGTGGCTATCATATTAGTAATTACAGGGCTCGAACCTGAAACTACAGGGGGAGCAAACCCCTTAGTTCTAAACTCTTACCACTAGGCTATCTATTAGATGGTTTTTACAACTTTTTTGATCCATGAAGTCTTTGGTTTTATAAATCAATCATTTTTATTTTTGTAATTTTTTAAGCTATATATATTTTTCTATGCAATTCAAACTATATCTTACTTAGAAAAAACATAAAAATAATATGTATTTTCACAATTAAAAATATGATATTACCGTGTAGAGAAACGAACACTTAATAATGGAGAGAGACAAGAGATGTGAAAAATGGAAAGTCTAGTAAAATTGATTAAGGGAAGTGAAAAAACATGGAAAGTCTAGTAAAATTGATTAATATCAATATTTTAATTAGTCTAAAATTTACTTGAATGAATGTTTTACTACTAAGTTAAGTGAAATAAAATATGGGAAATAGGATTAAAATTATGGGAAAAAAGATTTTAAAAAGCCCCCTTTAAAAAGAAAAAAACTGATAATTAGTTATGTATTTTATTTTTATTAGAAATTCATAGAGAATTATTTCTATTTTCAGATTAATATTTAGATTATGTTCCTTTAATGTCATGACAGATTTATATTCATTATACAAAGCGTTTTCCCATCATTTCTATTGTAGAAGCTGAACGATCCTTCTCATACTTGCCAAGCTTATCCAGAAATTAAAGATCTAATCCTTGAATAATTTTGAAAAAACGCAAGTCAGTGTAAGACTAGATGCCTGCGTTATGCCGGTGACCAAATCAAGTACCTTAAATTAAGTTCCGGGTCAGCTCCGGAAATCGAGTAACTGTTGAAGGAGCGTGTTGGGGTCTGTGTTTTGGATGTGGGTCTAGAGTCTTGACCAGTTCTGGTTTGATACAAGGTCTGTAATGGTGGTGGTGAGGTATTCATATAGCGATAACGAACTGAGTTGCCTTGTGCGGCAATGCCTTGCATGTTTCTCAGGAAAATGTTTCCTTGCAGGAGTCTTCCCGGGAAAATATGGACTTTGAAGCGCATTGGAGAGAGAGAGAGAGCAGAATGCTGATTGATGGCCTTACAAGATGGTTGGCAATACAGGTTCAGTGGCCTATGCTCTGGTTTTACCAAGGTGAAGCTCAAATCCACGCCCGTCTCTCAACTTAACCAGCCTATGGAAATTATCAACAGAATGTGACTCCATAACCTCCTTGCACTGCTGTCAATCCTTATCCCATAGCCATATTTGATAGAAAAATGGTTGGAGAGGGGAAACGCGGATGCTACTAAACTATTTGTTCAGTGGTTTAATTAACTCGCCTCCAAAGGAAGCTACATGGAAGTTTGCTCTTGAATTGCAGAGGAAACTCACTGATTTCAACATCAGTACAAGCTTTTTGAAAATGATGCAAGTCTACAAGGGAGGCAATTCTATTGAATACTATTGGCTACTCGTGGCTATGTGGTGGGGCTGTGTTTAAAAAAAATTAATTTTTTTAATTAATTTTAAGATATTGATATTAAAAATAATTTTTTTTTACAAATTTAAAAAATATCTCACCACAACTCCAAACGTTACCGTATCGCATTGCAAGCAGAGTCAGTCGTGGCTGGCAAAAACAGAGGGAAATTGTTTAGTCAATTAGCCAGCTCTACACGTTTCATAGGGAAGGGAAGGGAAGCCGCGCGAACAAACAGGCTAAATTATCTCAATCTTCTCATCGGTCGGTAACTTGTAGTCAATTATCGAACTCGAAAGAAACCAATTCCTTGTGGAATTTGGATACATAATTAAGCCTAGCTTGTCCTATTCAGTTCGGATTTACATTACCTTTAGTCGGTTCAGCCTTTATAAAAGAAGGCAGAGTGACAGAGTCTACATGTGAGCTGATATTAATGGTGAATAGAAAGAAAAACATGACAAAGGGGAGAAGAAAAACTAGTCGTCATGAGTTTTTCAAGTACTTTCCCAAAGATTTATTGACAGAAGTTCTTGCTCGCGTGGCCTCTGCATCGATTTCAGATCTCTTCACAGCTAAATTAAGCTGCAAAGAGTTTCTTGAAGCAGCATCAGAGAACTATATTTTTGAACACATCACAATCGAGAAACTCCCAGTTATTCCTTGGAGGATTAGCCACGGTGCCTCCTCTTTCTTGGCCCGTTGCAAGGAGAATGGGAACCCTGAAGCTTTATTTAGACAAGGGATGGTCGAGTTCTTTAGTTCCAACAAACCAGAATCAGGATTCCAACACTTGAAGAACGCGGCCAGAAAAGGGCACGTAGAAGCAATATACACATGCGGCGTCATCCTTGTATGCCATGGCGGGCAATTTAAACAAGAGGGTATAGAACTGCTTTCTTCTCTGAAGAACTACAAATCAAGACACCGCACAATTAAAGAGTGTAGAGACAAAATAAAAGAGATTCTTCAAAGCATGTGGATTGACAGAAGGGAAGCCGGTATTGGACCAGAAGAACCCAAGAGCCATGGAAGAACCTGCAACTGTAGCAAATTTAACAAGAGAGGATGGATTGATGAGGAAGAGTATACCACTTGTGATTATTGCGTATGGGATCATGAAGCAACTCTGTTTTGTAAAATTCTAAGGGCTAGAGGCTTTGGAATATCATAATCATTGTATTCATCGCTAATCCTATCTAGGAATTTTCCCCAGAAACACCGCAGTATTTGGCGCTGCTAGTCTATATCTATATATAATAGCACAAGTATTGTTTTTTTTTATAAAAAAAATCAATTGAAAATCTGTACTGTAAGTTTAAGTTTACAAGATATATTGAATTGGTAGGAAGAACTAGGGAAAAAGGGAAGGAAATTGTCTCAATGACATATCATTCATTATCAAAGCCCCTTTAATTATTTTAAAGTTCGTTGATATATTGTAAAATTATATAACCAAACATGTTTCTATCTATTACGACTCCGTGGAATATTAACCAAATACAATACATGTTTTCCAAAATCCTCTTGACAAAAACTAACAAGGAGGACAATATTAGTACTTGAACCAAAATAATAGGACCAAACTGCTCACATATAAATATAACTCAAGAAACACACACAACTTAAAAAGGGTTTATGCAGGGCTTTGCTTGCTACAATCATCTAGCACTTTCTCCTCCGTCTCCTCCAATGGAGACTCAAAACTGACAACAATAAACCCAAAATTTCCCAATTCTGCCCTTCCCTTTCTTCAACATCTCCACATCAAAAAACAATGCTAAAACTCCTCTCTTCCACTTCTCGCCAAATTCACACCCACTTTACATCCCCATGTCTCCGGGTCGCCACCGAGTCACAACCGAGCTCCTTTCTGAAGTCTCTGAGTTTACTCACTGGGTTGTCTCAGAGGGGCCATAAAAGTCCCAGTTTTTATCAAAGGGCCTTCTTTTGTTCTGATTCTTCTTCCGGAGATGGCGGCGATGGAGGTGGAATTGTTGAGGTGGAGGTAAGAAGTGGTGCCAGCGAGACGGAGGCTGAAGGTGGAGCTGCGGATGCCAGTAATTCCTCGGCTATTGTGCCTACTAGTCCTAGACCAGAGGATTATTTAACGGTTGGTTCAATAAAGTTCTTAAACTTTTTTATTTTTATTTTGGGGGGCTTTGGGTATTGTTTGGATGCTGAAAAGGTGTGGGGAAGTTAGAGAAAGTGAAGGAAAATGGTGGGTTTTATGTGTTATTTAGGGTTTTAGAGTTGAGTTTAGTTTTCTTAGGAAGTGACTGAAATTGGTTTTCTGTTTTGTTAACAATTAGTAGAATTTGATTATGATAACGTTGTTTTGCATTTTGAGGTTTATAATCGTGCATTGGTTTGCCAAAGGTACTCTTTTATGGCATTTCTGATATGATTATGTGATTGTTTATAGTTTTTGAAGAAGAGAATACAATAGGGTGGATAGGAGTAAGCTCTACTTGTCGAATTGCGCTGGTGTCATGGAAACTGTTTCGGCTTGTTAGAGGTGGAAGTTTTATTAGTTTGGTAATGAAATGGAGTCTAAACATGAGGTTTTGAGTGTTTTTCCTTGGGTAATAGGATTGGTTTATGAATTGTCATTTCAATATAAATGGAGTGTGAGTTTTTTAGTTTAGGAAGTGACAAACGGTTTTTTGATTTGTGTGGTTGATGAGAAGTGGCATTTGCATTATGATTCTGCTGTTTAGTATTTTGAGGTTTATAATTGTGCATTGGTTTGCTATTGTTAGTTTCTATTTTGGCATTTATGGTGTGATTTTGTAATTGTTAGCGAATATGGGCATTGCAGAAGGGATAGAATATGAATTTAAAAAACTGTTAACGGGATGTTCAAATGGCAATGAAAATGAATGGGCAAGTAGGCTCACAGGCGAATCAGCAAGACCAGCTAGATTAGTAGTGGAAAGGGCTGCTTACATGGATGGATCTATTACCGTGGGTCTTCTCCTACCCGTATTGGATAGAACATGTTCAGTTTACTACTCTCGATTTCACAGCTACCCTCATGGTAGTGCCCAGTTGAATCTCTTAATAACAGCATTATTCAAATCCTCAACAAGCATCTTGCGCTCCTTATCTTAGAAGTCTTTATTTATTCAGACACCTGCTGAAAGATAGATAACCCTGAGACTATCAGGAATTATTGGATGAAAAATTAGATGATAGAAATTTGAGCTTAAGGAGAGGATATACTAGGGTGGATAGCATTAAGATATATTTGTTGAATTACATTGATGTTATAGAAATTGTTTAGTCTTGTTAGAGAGGGAAGGTTTATTAGTTTGGTAATGAATTCAAGTCTAGAGACAGATTCAGTCTATAGTGCCAAAATTTTTATCGAGACTAGGCAGTTTTGAAGGATTAAATAGTAAAACGCATGAAATGGATGCTCTCTTCTGCTATATCTCAAATGTTGCAATTTATTGATCCGAAGAACTTTTTTTTTCCTGAATGTGATTCATATTTCTATTATTACATAGTGGTAATTTTGTGAATGTTTTGAGACTGATTTTGGTTCCGTTTGCATTTGAGTTGACCTTTACTTATTTTTCTTTTGGCAGGTGCTGGCGTTGCCATTGCCACATAGACCTCTTTTTCCTGGTTTCTACATGCCAATTTATGTGAAGGTATAGCATGTTTCTTTATGCTTTTAGATTTTTCCTGACATTTTGGGAGTCTGTTAACCATGCAAGTAACAGAAAAGAGTAAAAAAGGGCTAGTTCTTACCCTGTTTTTTCACATCATTTTTGCTAATATCTCCATCATAGGATACCATTGTGCGTGTTGATCTGTTGGATTTTTTGAAATCAAACTTTGAACTTCCAATTTACAGTTAGCTCTTACCATTGCTCTAAATTTTTGCGCAGGATCCTAAATTATTGGCAGCTTTACAAGAAAGCAGAAAAAGGCAAGCACCATATTGTGGAGCTTTTCTTCTTAAAGACGAGCCAGACACTGATCCCAGTGTTGTAACTGGATCTGAATCAGACAAAAATATATATGATCTTAAGGGAAAGGATCTGTATAATCGTCTTCATGAAGTTGGCACACTTGCTCAGGTGTCTAATTTTGTTGAATTTTTCAATTGTGTTTTTTAGCATTGCCACAAAGAATGGCTACTTCATAATAAATGAAACTATAAGAAGTTTTACCAGTGTCGTTGTCATTTAATCCTTAACATGCTATTCCAGATCACAACTATTCAAGGTGACCAGGTTATCCTTATTGGTCATAGGCGACTTCGGATAACTGAGATGGTGAGTGTGGATGAACTTGTCATTTTATTTTCATGTAAGCTTTCAAAAAGCATTACATTGTTCTTTTCTTTTATCCCATTAATTGCAAAGTTCTCTATGTTGACATATTATTGGCTGTTGTACAGGTCAGTGAGAATCCTTTAACTGTTAAAGTTGATCATCTCAAGGTATTGAATTTTCTAAATTTTATGACTGAATGTAAAGTAATATTAAAGGTTCACACATGCAAATGATACTCATGCACCTTCCCATCCATTCTCTTGCTTTTCTTGTTGTTCAGGACAAACCATATAACAAGGATGATGATGTTATAAAGGCAACATCTTTCGAGGTTATATCAACCTTGAGAGATGTTCTGAAGACAAGTTCACTTTGGAGAGATCATGTTCAAACATATACACAGGTTTCTTCTCTCTCAAGATTTTCTGTGAAATCACTTTTCTGTGCAAATTTTGCTGTGATAGTTTTACTGGACTCTAGGAATGCTTGTTTTTATCTGAACACTTTGCAATTCTTGCACAAGGGAGCCTTCCTGCAATTACATTGGTTTATCATTTCTTATATTTATTACTATGTGATGATCCTATAGCTGGTTCTCCAACCTAAGTTACCTTTCAAGTTTTAGTTTTTGCTGCTTTCGGAAATGCAAACCTACGCTTCTATGCAATCTTTGATACTGATTTGTGGTGGAGGAAGAGAGAAGTGAAACAGAAAGCATGTCAAAGTAACTTGGTTTCCACTAGAGTATGTTTTCCTTTTGAATCACACAGTAGAGTTAAAACCAAAAGGGGGTTCTATACAATTATTTGTGCTGGTTGGTCACTGTTTCCCGCATGTGGTCAATTTGCAGTGTATTAATGATTGTAATTCAGCACAACCTGAAGTCGAGTTCCATATAGAAAATGTTGAGATGATTATTGATTGGATCAATTGGCTTTTCAAGTTTTCTTACAATAGCTTCTCATTTTTCTTTCAATTTTTGCAGCATGTAGGTGACTTTAATTTTCCTAGGCTAGCAGATTTTGGGGCTGCAATATCAGGCGCGAACAAGTTGCAGTGCCAAGAAGTGCTTGAAGAGCTGGATGTAAGTATCAGTAGAAATATAATCTGGTGAAGCTCCTTTTGTCACTTGCAATTCTCGTGATGTTTAATTCTTTTAGTACATGAAATCTCTAAGACAAAATGGAACAGTGAAAGTGGAATTCAGTTGACAAAAACTTCATTTGGTATCGATTCCTTTTAGCTTTTGAAAACTTTCTTCTTCTCCTTTTTTTTGTGCTTACGAAGATATTAAGATGTGCCTTAGTTTATTAGTTTGTATTACATTATATCATCAACTCTAAGAAGTGTTGAAAAATATTCAAACGAGATTTCCTAGAATTATCTTGACTATTATTAATGAAAAATCTATACCCTATTCATTGATCAATCAAATTTTTTATTCATAGGCGTGCATCCTGTTTTTGTGTTTTAACAGAGGATTCACTGGCAATTTACAATAAGGTATACTTTTCAGATTGTTCATGGTAGATTTTGTAATCACTGTCTGGATTCTTTTCTTAAAGGGTAAATAACATTATAGAAAACAGTGGAGTTTACTTTTCAACAAAAAGTTCAAAACAATGCTGTTTTGGTAGTAGTTATAGGAGCACTGTTGAAATTACAGAAATTTAAGCTAAATACTTGCTGCAATTCAAGAGCTAAGTTTTGACATGTGATTTACTTTGAAATATTTTATGCCAGCATTTCTTTGGTGTAACATGTGGATCTTCAAATCCTTTTTCTGCCTAGTGCCCGTAGAAAGTGCACTTCATATTGCTTACATCAGGATATCTTGTGCATTCTGCTGTAGGTGTATAAACGTTTGAAACTCACACTAGAGTTGGTGAAAAAAGAAATGGAAATCAGCAAGATCCAGGTACTCTCCATTAATCATATTTCTACAACTTTATGTATTGAAATTCATTGTTTTGACTCTCATTCATTAACTTTCCGGAGTTGCATTTAGGAATCAATTGCAAAAGCAATTGAAGAGAAGATAAGTGGTGAGCAGCGGCGCTATTTGTTGAATGAACAACTTAAAGCCATAAAGAAGGTATATGGTCCACTTACATGTTTATTATCTAGAATACCTTATTGTTGTAGATATTTGTTCATCATCATTAATATGTTAGCGACTAATACAACCAGGAAATGGATTTAAGAAAGTTGCATTTATTTACTTTAGACTTAACTGGCACATAACTTGCCTCATTGCAGGAACTGGGATTGGAAACAGATGACAAAACAGCACTTTCTGGTTAGTTATGCTCTGATTACCTGTTGTTAGAATTGCATGACTGTTAGTTGTGATACACTTAAAAACCTCGCAAGTTTTTAAATTCTGAGAAGCTTAAGTTTAGCCAGAACATGGATGTATAGATTACATTGTGTGGCTGTATTAACTCTGAAGCCCAAGGCCTGATGCCACTATTATTCGTATAATTCATAAGTTTGAATGTTTTGTTTGTTTGCTGACTGTCCTAAATGGTTATACTCAAGTTTTTATTTGTTTGTTTTAAATATTGCCCCTGGCCATTGCATTGATCTAGATAAAATCTGTTGTAGCTTTTATTTGTATTGGCATCCATTTAAATAATTTATGCTCCATTACTACAGAAAAGTTCAGGGAAAGGCTTGAACCAAACAGGGAAAAAATCCCAGAACATGTTTTGCAAGTTATAGAAGAAGAGCTCACGAAGCTGCAGCTTTTAGAGGCTAGTTCAAGTGAATTTAATGTCACTCGTAATTATTTAGATTGGTTGACTGCATTGCCTTGGGGAAATTACAGGTTTGTTTCTCATTTAGCTTGGTCCTCGTAAATTTCTCAAGGAAAAATTATATATTGCAAGGTCTATTTAATTGAGTTGTTATGGTAATTGATATGTTTGAAAAATTGTTGATTTTTTATGCTCTTATTATTGGGTGAAGCGATGAGAATTTTGATGTTCTACGGGCACAAAAGATTCTTGACGAAGATCATTATGGATTAACTGATGTTAAGGAAAGGATATTGGAATTTATAGCTGTTGGAAAACTAAGAGGAATCTCACAAGGTTGGTTTGACTTCATTGTCGTCAATCTGAATGTCTGCTAGTAAGTAGCATCAAAATGTAATTTCTCATTTCTTGCAAACACATTGCAGGAAAAATTATCTGTCTCTCTGGTCCACCTGGGGTGGGTAAAACTAGTATTGGGCGTTCAATTGCACGTGCATTAAACCGGAAGTTCTTTCGGTTTTCAGTAGGAGGCTTGTCTGATGTTGCTGAAATTAAGGTAGTTAAATATTTGTTTTTTTTTATTATTATTTTTCAGCGAGACAATGTGCAATATGCATCATAACATCACCCAGCCAGCATCCAGGGGTTCCTCTTTTTTATGAAGAACACTTTTAACTAACACAATATTACATCCAGGGGCATCGTCGAACCTATATTGGTGCAATGCCAGGAAAGATGGTGCAGTGCCTGAAAAATGTGGGAACTGCTAACCCTCTTGTTCTGATCGATGAGATTGACAAGGTAGTTTCAGTTGAAGGGTCAATTTACTTTTGGATTTGGTGTCACTGTTTTCCATTTCTTTTCCCAAATATATCTTTCGTTGCATTAATATAAGCTATATTGAGATCTGCAATGGAAATATGAATCATTCATGATGATGAATTGTTTTCCTATTGCTGAGAATGAGTTTTCTTATTTGTGGCAGTTGGGAAGAGGGCACACTGGAGATCCAGCAAGTGCTTTATTGGAGCTCCTTGACCCAGAGCAAAATGCCAATTTTCTGGACCACTACCTTGATGTTCCGATTGACGTATCAAAGGTTGGTAAATGTTGTGATTTGCAGGCACTTCGGTTTTTATCCTAGGCATATTTTCTTATATTGGATGTCTTTGTTGTAGTAGATAGTGCAGTAGCTAACAATTTTTTCATTTTTAGTTCCGTTATCTTATTTAATTGGAAAAGCTCCACTACTCAACCTTAAAAATGCTTGACATTTGTCATTTCCATGCATCTTGTATATCCATGCACCAAGGAAATAGATAATGAAAAATGATGGGAGAGTTGTGATGACTTTGGAAGTATTTATATGCTTGTTATAGGGTGGTTAGGCGTTAGTCATGCTGTGTTACAAAAATTATACTGCACTCATACACACATGGTCTCATGCCCACTCATACACACATTATCTCATGCCCAACTTTGGCATTCCTTGTGTTTTAAAGTTTTTGTGTCGGGTAGGAGTCAAGAAATTATCTTATTCTGCATTTATTCCTGTTATTGTATTTTGCAAGTTCAATTTGTGCTGTGTTATTAGGAGTTGGAACATGTCAGGTAGTGTTCTGTTTCTTTGGAATTTCCACAGCTTGTTGCTTAATCCCTTGGAAAATTTATGCAGGTTCTCTTTGTGTGCACAGCAAATGTTTTGGACACGATACCTAACCCCCTTCTGGATAGAATGGAGGTAGTTTCTATTGCTGGGTATATTACAGACGAGAAAGTGCATATTGCCAGAGATTATTTGGAGAAGGCTACACGCGAAGCATGTGGCATCAAGCCTGAGCAGGTCCCCCACCCTCTCTCTTGATGTCTGTGTGTGTGTGAATAATCTTTCTCTTGTGCAGTATTCTATCACAAAGTCATTTGCATGGTAAAATAATCATTAGATGATAGGTCATTTTCAGATGCAATTTTAGCCAACAGATGTAAGGATATTTCTTGATACCGTATTAGCAAATGTTAATTCCTGCTGCTATTAGACAATTTTGCTTAATATATCTTCTGCCTTTGAAACTTACTGTACTTCATGTTTCCAGGTTGAAGTAACTGATGCTGCTCTTCTGGCTCTGATAGAGAATTATTGCCGAGAAGCAGGAGTTCGGAATCTTCAAAAGCAAATTGAAAAGATCTATCGCAAGGTTTGTTTAATTCGTGGCTAAACTTGAAAGTTGTGACTCTGAGAAAAATTCAGTTCATAACTGTCCCTGAGGTTGCCTTTGTCATGCATTCCTTGTTCAGGGAACATCTGCAAGCAATTTTGGCATAACACATTTTAAGAATGAAATGTGTCTTGTCTGATTCTTAATTGTTTTTGTCATTGCCTGCCAGATTGCACTGCAACTTGTGCGGCAAGGAGCGATAATTGAACCTGCAGTTCCAGTGGCAGAACTAGATGCAGAAAAAGTTGAAAGTATTGAAACCTCCACAGAATCAGTAGAGGTTAGCAGTAACAAACAAAATAATGAAACCCTAGAGGAAGCTGAAATTGTGCACACAGATCAAACCCCTGAGGAAGCTGAGATTGTGCAGACGGATCCGCAACCTGACAATGTACAGAGTCCCCTTGATCAACCTACTGATTCAAAGGTATCTGAAAGATAATATACTGCTAGAGAATTTGGTGCCAGCTTTGAGGCACTGCACTTGCATTTTGAGCATGGCTAAGATGGAGTTTTATGAAGTCATGTTTGGAATGTTGTTTCTTATTTGCCTTGTGTTTTCTTCTCCTCTCCTTGTCAATTTGTTCAAATCTTGATTGTCACTTTGAAATTTGTGTTGGTTCTTTTGACAGGATACAACTGAAACTGAGAAAATTGAGGAAAGTGAAGGAACTAAGGCAGTTGATAAAGTGTTGGTTGACACATCAAACTTGGCTGATTTTGTTGGCAAACCTGTTTTCCACGCTGAACGCATCTATGATCAAACTCCAGTTGGGGTTGTGATGGGCCTTGCATGGACTGCAATGGGAGGTTCCACCTTGTATATAGAGACCACTCAGGTTGAGCAAGGAGATGGGAAAGGAGCCCTTAATCTTACTGGTCAACTTGGAGAAGTAATGAAAGAAAGTGCCCAAATTGCTCACACAGTTGCTAGAGGGATATTGCTTGTGAAAGAACCTGATAACCTCTTCTTTTCTAATACCAAGCTTCATCTTCATGTTCCTGCTGGGGCCACACCAAAAGATGGACCGAGTGCTGGTTGCACCATGATCACATCCTTTCTATCTCTTGCCATGAAGAAGCCTGTCAGAAAAGATCTAGCAATGACTGGGGAAGTTACACTAACTGGAAAAATTCTTCCCATTGGTGGGGTACGTTATATGAACCCCTTTCTCTCTTGCCATGTTTGCTATCCTTCTCTTTTTAGTGATTACTAACATATCTCTCCAAGTTTTAGGTATGTACTGTAGTGGATGTTTATCCTTGGTCATCACCTAGTTTTTTCAACTTATTGAATGGTTTTGCTTTGTGCCACTACTTGTCATATAACTGTATTTTTCTTTGTAACACATTTTTGTGCTCCAGTAAATGTGGCATTCAGATGTTTCTATGAACTCCTGAGAATTCTTGCGAATACAGAATTTTGAAAAGTGACAACTTGTATAGGCTGCGTGGCTGGACCATGAAATTTTATTTTCTTCAGTCTGTAACTGATTGAAAGCTGTATCATATTCAGTTTGTAAATCTATAAACTCATGTACTTCCCTTCTCGGGTGACAATCAGGTCAAGGAGAAAACAATAGCGGCAAGAAGAAGCGAGGTGAAGACCATCATATTCCCATCAGCAAACAGGCGAGATTTCGATGAGCTTTCACCTAATGTCAAAGAAGGCCTTGATGTCCACTTTGTAGATGACTATGGCCAGATATTCGAGTTAGCTTTGGGATATGATGAGAATGAGAAAAGGTAAACCCTTGTGCTTCTTGAACTAACAGTTTTCTGGGTCCCCAGTTGAAGTGTATGTGTACTTTGAGACCCTTACTGAGAACAAGACCCAGTTTTGTCCTACATTATTGGATTTCTCATCAGGATGGTCTCAGAACAAAGCAGAGCTGAGATTTCAGTACATGGGTGGGAGATGTCATTGTTTCATTACTTTTCAAATTAGTGTAAATTGATACCACCCATTTGTCAAAAGTATAATTCTTTTTGAGAACTGTACATTTCGATACCCACAAAAGAGCCAATAATTGACAGCTTAGTTGTGTGTTTTTCCTCCCTCCCCAGTCTCTGATACATCGACAGACATCTGTTTCCGAGAAAATTACCTTGGACAATTATTGACAGGTTGGCTAGCAACTCTTTTCATTTTCTTGTTTCCATGTAATATTATGTCTGCAGATTGTATAACATGAGAAATTCTATGAACAATTTGCCCATGCTTGTCGATGGATGCTCATCGATCTTATGTAGATCATACTAATGATGATTTCCTTAGGATTCATCAGCTGATGGTTGTGGTTGTTTTTTATTTGAGTAGTTGTTGGTCAAGTCATGTTGCCTGATATCAAACGACCTAGCCTATGGAATCAAGGAGGAAGATTACCTTTCATTGTGTAGCTCAAGGCTCAACGAGGACCATGCTTCCTGAATTCTTAGGTGAATCAAGATCAAGAAAAGCATGTTTTTCAATCATTGACTCAAATCTATTGCTGAGTGTGAAATGCATACAAAGAAGGCAGCAATATATCTTTTGCATGCCAAAGGATCTAACCATGTGCATGCGCATCATATACAAAAAAGAAAAGGAAAGGAAGTAGGTCTTTTTGATTCAAAGTAAAGGGTCCCATACCAATAATTTCTTGAAGAAAAAGGACAATTCTGTGAAGGGGGTTTTTTTTTCATTTTTCCTCCGCGAGTTCAAAATCATGCCCTAAAAATCCAAATCCAGTACAAGGTGCACACTGCCAAGCGCCACCACCTGACAGGTGCACTTATGGATCCATTCTTATGCCATTGACTGACCCTAGGTGAATCTAAACCCCATGCTAAAATAATTGTGGTCATCATTGGACAGTTATGGAGTGGGTTGGTGACTCTGACATCTTGACTTAAGTTCGATTCTCTCTGCACCACACCATATGAGAAGGGTTAAGTCGAGCTCACCATCCTTGACTCCCATCCACAATTCCAAAGCTATTGTCATTTCAATTTCAATGGACGGACTCAATCAAGTTGAAGCCTTCCAGCCACGATCGATCTCAGTACTGCATAACAAGAGAGCAGATTTCACATTAATTTACACAAATTCTAGTAATATTTGAAAATTTTAACCATTTGCTATGGTTATTTCTTGAAAATCTTAGCATATTATGAATATTTTCTAGGGGAATTTCATGACCACCTTATTTATCTGGAAAGTGGAAGGAACCGTATAAGGTTTAGAAAAGAAAAACGAAAAGGAAATTGGCTTTTAGGGTTCCCCCCCTCTGATATTCCTAGAACTTTCATTCTGTTAATGTGTTTGATGCTTGTCACCTATCGACAATATCCTTACTTGACTATGTAAAAGACTTAGGAATCTGGAAGCTCAGACTAACGTGACAAAATAACTTAATCATTAGTTGGTATAGGACAATAAACTCAACTAGCTTGATGAGATAATATAATAATAAGTTGGTATATAACAATAAAAAATTTATTTTTTATATCAAATCAACAATACCGTAAAAACCCTAAAACACGTCATTTGAAAAGAAAAGAAAAAGTTGGATTAACTTACTAACCCAAAATTAATTCATGTGATCTATGGCTCAAGTGTCCGAGTCGGCCGGACAACCTAGGTGGTTCTTGTAACTATGGACTAGGAATTAAACATGCCTATTTGTCAATCCACAGAAATGTGAAAATAATTTGGACCCACTAAGTGCAACTCGATTGTACATTGCTCACCTTTCTAGACTAATCCATGAGAGTAGTTATTACCTCTAATCATTGCAATTTTTGACTAATCACATTATACAAATATTTTATGCTCTGTGTTATAAACGAGAGTAGGACAAAAACAAATTTTTAAAAATTATTTTTTTAATGTTTTTAGATATTTTAATATTAAAAATAATATTTTAAAAATAAAAAAATATTATTATTTTAATATATTTTCAAGTAAAAATCATTTTAAAAAATAATCATAACTACTGTTAAATTGCTTGGATTACTGTGCATGACTAAGAATCCAAACGAAAGCAAGCGAAGATGAAAATGATCAAAGGATCTTCCATGACTAGGGAGATTTGGCAAAGATTTGAAGCCTGACTCAGATACAAGAACTCCCACCAAAACTCCACATTTTGTACGTAGTTAAAGCATGAAAATTACGAGGTGGATCCCAATAGATATAATGCATGAACCTTCAAGAT
>Ga0307517_10006326_pt1 | contig 17574 bp, 11 predicted proteins | sample 23_EM_MG_FD_194515 | JGI IMG/M metagenome (GOLD analysis project Ga0307517, IMG submission 194515) | Populus trichocarpa ectomycorrhiza microbial communities from riparian zone in the Pacific Northwest, United States - 23_EM | ecosystem: Host-associated > Plants > Roots > Unclassified | place...
AGGCGGGCACGCTGTCCACGAACGCCATCGGCCCCCTGAAAGGCATCCTGGACGATATTATCAGGACCCATGGGCTGACCGGCGCCCTGATCGCGATCTGCATTTTCATTATCCTCACCACCTTCCTGAAGAACCTGTTCCTTTACTGGTCGAGCTATATCTCCTCCCCCATCCGGAGCGCCACCATTACTTTCCTTCGTAATGACGTCTATACGAAAATACTTTCCCTGCCGATCGGCTATTTCACGGAGCGGCGGAAGGGCGATCTTATCTCCCGTATGACCAACGATATCTACGAGATCGAATCTTCCGTGGTCAGCACCCTGGAAGGGCTCATTAAAGATCCGTTGACCATCATCGCCTACCTGGTCTATATGGTCTATCTCAGCCCGGCGCTTTCGCTGATCCTGCTGATCCTGCTGCCCGTCACCGGATTTTTTATCGGCCGCATCAGCCGGTCGCTTAAAAAGCAGTCCCAGGACGCCTCCGTCCGGTTAGGCGAGAGCCTGTCCGTACTGGATGAGACCCTGGGAGGCATCCGCATCATCAAAGGGTTTGGCGCGGAACGCCTGCTCGGTAATAAATTCAGGCAGATCAACGACAGCCTGTTCCATATCCGCAATAAGATGAACGCCCGCAGGGACCTGGCTTCGCCGCTTACGGAAGTGCTGGGGGTCATGATCCTCTGCACGATCCTTTATTTCGGCGGAAAACTGGTGCTGGAGCACGCCGGTCATGCCGGAAGAGGACTGCCGGGTGGCGACCTGATCGTATATATTTCGGTATTCGCCATGCTGATCAACCCCGCCAAGAACCTCTCCACTTCCTTCTTCAATATCCAGCGGGGCGCGGCCGCCATGGAGCGGGTGGAAGAATTACTGAAAGCGCCCGTGGCCATCCTGGACGATCCGCAGGCAAAGAAACTGGGCTCCTTCAGCGATAAGATCGAGTTCCGGCAGGTGAGCTTCTCCTATGAAGACGCTACGATCCTCGATAAGATCGACCTGGTCATACAAAAAGGAAAGACGGTGGCCCTGGTAGGTTCTTCCGGCGCCGGCAAGTCGACGCTGGCCGACCTGGTGCCGCGGTTCCATGATACCAGTTCGGGGGAATTGCTGATCGACGGGCTGAATATCCGCAACTACTCACTGTCATCCCTGCGCGAACAAATGAGCATCGTCACGCAGGAACCTATCCTGTTCAATGATACCATCGCCGCCAATATAGCCCTGGGCAAACCGGACGCAACGCAGGAGGAGATCGAGCAAGCCGCCAGGATCGCCAATGCGCATAATTTCATCATGCAGAAAGAAGCAGGCTACCAGACGAATATCGGGGATCGGGGCAGCAAGCTCAGCGGCGGTGAAAGGCAGCGGCTGACCATCGCCAGGGCCCTGTTGAAAAATCCTCCCATCCTGATCCTGGACGAAGCGACTTCCTCCCTGGACACCGAAAGCGAAAGGCTCGTACAGGACGCCATCAATAAAATGATGGAGCATCGCACCAGCCTCGTCATCGCACACCGGCTAAGCACGATCCGCCATGCGGATGAGATCATCGTTCTGCAAAAAGGAAAGATCGTGGAAAGGGGTACGCACGATGAGCTGATCGGTCAGCAAGGGTTTTACAGGAGACTCGTAGAAATGCAGGAGGTAAAATAGCAATGCCTGCCCGCAGCGCGGGCAGGAGTCTATTTATTCATCATCTGTTTGGCCTCGATGCTCAGCGTGGCGTGGGGCACGGCCCTTAATCTCGCTTTATCGATCAGCTTACCGGTGACGCGGCAGATGCCGTATGTTTTATTCTCTATGCGCATGATCGCCTTTTCCAGGTGGTCGATGAATGTGATCTGGCGGCTGGCCATCTGGCTCAGCTGCTCGCGCTCCATGCTCATGCTACCATCTTCCATGGTCATATACCGGGCGTCGTCGTTATCGCCGCCCATCTCATCTTTGCGCGTGATCAGGCCTTGCAGATAGGCCAGTTCTTTTTTGGCGGCATCCAGTTTGCGGTTGATCAGGTCTCTGAATTCGCCCAATTCTGCGTCGCTGTATCTCATAGTGGGTCCAGTTTGTTCCTCTTGGGGGGTGTCTAAAACAGATTTCGTGAATTCCGGTTCGTACTTACGGACCGTTTTTGTCTTTATTTCAGGGATCACTACTTTCACCGGCTTGGAAGGAGCAGCTGCTTTACGGGGCTCTTCGCGGACGATGGGTTTGGCCGTAGTGGGGACGGGGTGTTTGCTGGTGATGCTCACCGTAGGCGGTGGCGCAGGTTGTTGTTTGGCAATGGGCTTAGAAGCCGGCGGAACGGATTTGGCCGCGGCCGCTGGTGCAACGGTTGCGGGTTTGGAAGGTGTCTTGGATGCCACAGGTATGGATTTAGAGGGTGAGGCTTTCTTAGCCGGTGCGGATATAAACGTTTTTTTAGGAGCAGGGGCAACTTTTTTGGCAACGGGCGCCTTGGCCGTGCTCTTAGAGTGCACAACAGGCTTTTTCGCTGTCTTACTGCTACCGTGTGCAGGTTTGGCAGCTGCTTTTTTGGGAGCCGCTACTTTTTTGCCACTTGGAGCCTTTTTAGCGGGTTTTGCCGCTTTCTTCTTGGTTGCCATACTGTTACGCTTTTTTAGTAACAAATACTTTTAAAAGAATATCATTCACTTCAATTTCAGTGCCATGAGCCAGGTCCGGGGCTAATTCGATGGAATCTGCCAGAATTTCCGCGCAAATATAGTCATTAAATTGAGTCAGGGAATCAGCAAGGGTAGGAGTCTCCGCGACCTTTACCAGTATCCGGTCGGTCAGTTCAAAACCATTGTCTTTCCTGATCTTCTGGATACGATTAACAAATTCGCGGGCATTGCCTTCATTGGCCAGTTCGGGGGTTACCGTTACATCCAGGGCGACGGTCAGGGTGTCCTTATTGGCCACTACCCAGCCCGGGATGTCTTCACTGGCGATCTCTACTTCATTAACCTGTAATATTAAGGGTTCGTTATCAATTAGCAAAGTATAATTGCCGTCTTTTTCTAATTTTGAGATGTCGGCCTGGGAAAAACCGCCAAGGGCCGCACTGACCGACTTCATACGGGGACCCAGCTTCTTGCCCAGGGCCACAAAGTTCGGCTTGATCTTTTTCTTTATAAATCCTTCACTATCACTTCCCGAAAGGTATTGCACCTCTTTCACATTCACCTCCGACCGGATAAGGTCCGCAACTTTTTCCAGCTGCGATCGCATGGCCGCATTCGATACGGGGATCAGGATCTTTTGCAAGGGCTGACGGACCTTTATATTCACTTTTTTCCGCAGGGAAAGCACCAGGGAAGATGTGTCCTGGGCCAGCTGCATCCTTTCTTCCAGGGCAGTATCGATCAGGGTGGGGTCCGGGACGGGAAAATCGGTATGATGCACCGACTCCGCAAGGCTGCGTTCCGTCACTTCATCCAGGTTACCGAACAGCCAATCGGCAAAGAAGGGCGATACGGGCGCCATCAGCCTCGCCACCGTCTCCAGGCATTCATAGAGGGTCTGGTAGGCGCTGATCTTATCCTTTTCGTACTCCCCTTTCCAGAACCGCCGGCGGCAAAGCCGTACATACCAGTTGCTAAGGTGCTCGTCCACAAAGTCTTCGATCAATCTGCCCGCCAGGGTGGGCTCATAATCATCGAAGCTGGCCGTGACCTTCCCGATGAGCGTATGCAGGGAGCTCAGGATCCAGCGATCGATCTCCGGCCTTTCGGCCAGGGGGATGGGCGCCTCCTTATAGGAGAATCCGTCCACATTAGCGTATAAGGCGAAGAACTGGTAGGTATTATAGAGGGTCCCGAAGAATTTTCGCTGCGCCTCGCGGATACCGTCCAGGTCGAACTTCATGCTTTCCCAGGGCGAAGCATTGGTGATGAGGTACCAGCGGGTGGCGTCCGCTCCGAACTTATCGATGGTCTCGAAGGGGTTGACGACATTGCCCTTGCTCTTGCTCATCTTATTGCCGCTCTTATCCAACACCAGTCCGTTGGAGACTACGGCCTTATAGGCCACTCCCGGGTAGCGCTGTTCCAGGTCCGCGTCGGACAGGGAAGGGTCGGCCTTACGAAGGACCTCATGAACGGATTCCTTTAATAAGGACCCCAGGGCATGGAGGGTGTAGAACCAGCCACGGGTCTGGTCGACGCCTTCGGCGATAAAGTCCGCCGGGTAATTCTGGGCGAAGATGTCCATATTTTCAAAGGGGGCATGCCATTGGGCATAGGGCATGGCGCCGCTGTCGAACCAGACGTCGATCAGGTCGGAGACCCTTTTCATGGGGCGGCCCTGCGCGCTGACCAGGATGATCTCGTCGACGAAGGGTTTGTGCAGGTCGCTGGTCAGGCCTTCGACAAAGGAGGTCTCGTCCTTGCCGGCGGGAATTTTCATGAAGCCGGCTTGGATGGACGCGCGGATAGCGCTGCGCAGTTCGTCGACGGAGCTGATGCAGACCTCTTCCCGGTCCTTCGGCTGTGCGCCCTCTTCGCTGTCTGTCCTCCAGACCGGCAGGGGGGTGCCCCAATAGCGGCTGCGGCTCAGGTTCCAGTCCACCATATTTTCCAGCCAGTTGCCGAAGCGGCCTTCGCCGGTGCTGCGGGGCTTCCAGTTGATAGTCTTATTCAGCTCTACCATCCTGTCTTTCAGGGCCGTGGTCCGGATGAACCAGGCATCGAGGGGATAGTAGAGGATCGGCTTATCCGTACGCCAGCAATGGGGGTAGTTGTGTTCGTATTTTTCGATCTTGAAGGCCCGGTTCTCCTTTTTCAGCTTGACGCAGATATCCACGTTCACGTCCACATAGGCGGGATCGTCCTTATAGTTCTTTACATAGCGGTTGCTGAATTCCCCCAGGCCATCGACGAATTTGCCCAGGCGGTCGACCATGACCAGGATACCGATATTGTATTTCTTACCGACCTTATAGTCATCCGCGCCGAAGGCGGGGGAGGTATGTACGATGCCCGTACCGTCTTCGGTCGTGACGAAATCACCGGGGATGACCCGGAAGGGATCTGCTCCGGGGCCGGCCTTGTCGGGGCTATTGGCTTCAAAAGGCAGGAGTTGTTCGTAGCGGCATTCTTCCAGCTGGCTGCCTTTGAAGGTGGACAGGATCTTCCAGGGCAGGAGCTTGTCGCCTTCCTTGTAGTCGCCGAAGGCTTCCGTCTCACCTTCGGGCTTGAAATATTTTCCTAATAAAGCCCTGGCTAATATGACATTGACCGGCAGGTGGGTATAGGGGCTCACCGTCTTCACGAGGACATATTCGATCTGGGGACCGACCGTCAGGCCCAGGTTGGAGGGAAGGGTCCAGGGGGTGGTCGTCCAGGCCATGAAGAAGACCTCGCCTTCGGCCGCCTTGAACAGGAAATCGCTCTTCGCGTCGCGGATGGCCTTGAACATGGCTACCACGGAAGTATCCTTGACGTCCTTATAGGTGCCGGGCTGATTGAGCTCATGGGAGCTGAGGCCGGTGCCGGCGGCGGGGGAATAGGGCTGGATGCTGACGCTCTCGTACAACAATCCTTTTTTATAGAGTTCGCCCAGGATCCACCAAAGGGTCTCGATGTACTTCGTTTCGAAGGTGATATAGGGGTCCTTGAGGTCCACCCAATAGCCCATCTTACGGGTGAGCTCGTCCCATTTATCCTTGTATTTCAATACCTCCCGGCGGCAGGTCTCATTGTACTCCTGCACGGAGATCTTTTTGCCGATATCTTCCTTGGTAATGCCCAGCATTTTTTCGACCCCCAGCTCTACGGGCAGGCCATGGGTGTCCCAGCCTCCCTTACGCTTGACCTGGAAGCCCTTCATCGTCTTGTAGCGGCAGACCAGGTCCTTCAGGGTGCGGCTGATGACATGGTGAATACCCGGCAGCCCGTTGGCGCTGGGAGGGCCCTCGTAAAATACGAAGGGCGTAGCGCCTTCCCTCAGATCGACACTTTTTTCGAAAGCCTTGCCAGCCACCCATTTAGCGAGTATTTGTTCGCTGATGGAAGGCAGGTTAAGCTGCTGATATTCTTTGTACTTGCCTGACATATAGTAGATATAAAAGGGTTGCGAAGTTACGAGAATTTCAGCGAAGTCTATCGATATAGGGGTCTAAACAAAGGGAGCAATAAAACTGTTAAAACATTGCAAAAGCATATCAAAACTACCCAGTGACCTTCGTAGTTATCCACAATTCCTGGTTTTGGCATAGTTATGGTAATTATTCTGAGAAATCGATAATCACAGGGCGGCAACGTCCTTATCATATACAACTCTTTCTACGGTTTAGGGTTTAGGGGTTAAAAAGGGGGGTATTCCTACTCCCCTTCCTTTTAAAAATTCTGATCCGATTAGCTCCCTAAGTCGCCTTATTCAGTCTACTGCATTTTCTACCTTATTCATGAGATGTGTTATCCGCACCAACCCGTTTTTAATCTCTGATATTACCTTTGGAAGAACCCGATCTCAAGCACCAGGCGTTACTTTATTAATCACAATTTCCTGAATTACCGTCCAGTTAATCACAATTCCTGAATTACCGTCCAGTTTGGACCAGTTTCCTGTAAAACCACCTTTTTACCCCGGATAGAAAATAACCCTCCCGGCGCATTTGCCGGGAGGGTTTTATTATTGGTGAGTGGCGTGAGTAGTGAGTGGTCAGTTGTGGGTGGTGAGTTATGTCCTGGAGGGGCGGTATGTCCTGACGGGGTAGCCGGTCCGATCAACGATTGCGGAGGGCCTTATAAATGCGGATAGCGCTCATCAGCAGGATCACGAAAAGGATCAGGCCTGTCAGCCCCCAGACCCAGCTCATGTTCTGCTTGACCACCACCAGCATCACGATTGCCACGAGAAAGATGGTCGCCACTTCATTCCAGATCCGCAATTGCTGCGAAGAGTACCGAAATACGCCCTTCATCTGCTGCCGGAAAATAGCATGCAGGGAGAGATGATAGCCATAGAGTCCCAGCACAAATCCCAGTTTTATCCATAGCCAGGTGGGCACCGAGCCCATCATAAAGAGCATCCAGGGTCCGAAGATCAGGGTAAGGATGGCCGAAGGCCAGGTAATGCCCGTCCACAGGCGCCGGATCATGAGACTATATTGTTTCTGAAGGATACTGCGTTCCGGCTCCGGCCGGGCCGCCGCCTCGGCGTTATAGACAAAAAGACGGACGATATAGAACAAGCCGCTGAACCAGGTGACGATGAAGATGATATGGAGGGCCTTGATGTAATTGTACATGGTCAGTGGTGAGTTATGAAATGTGAGTGGTCAGTTGTGAGTAGTGAGGTAATTATATAAGTATATACAATGGTTTAAAAGACTTTCCCGGCTTATCTCACAACTCACAACTCACCACTGACCACTCACCACTCACTACTCACCACTCACTAAGCCACCCACCCCGCGATCGCCTCGACCCACAAAGGGTGCGTATTCATGCAGGGTATCATCGTATAGTCCGTTCCTCCCGCCGCCATAAACGTCTCTTTACCCCGCATGGCGATCTCTTCCAGGGTCTCCAGGCAATCGCTGACAAAGGCGGGGCAGACGACGAGGAGCTTTTTAATACCCTCCGCGGGCATTTGCTCCAGTCGTATATCCGTAAAAGGCTCCAGCCAGCCTTTGCCAAGACGGGATTGAAAAGAGATGCTGTATTTATCCGCGGGGATATTCAACAGGCGGACGATCTCGCGGGTAGTGGTAAAGCACTGATGCCGGTAGCAATGCGCATGGGCCGGGGATGCGGTATCGCAACAGGAGGGCGATTGGAGGCAGTGGTTGCCGGTGAGGTCGCTTTTTTTAATATGCCTTCCCGGCACCCCGTGATAGCTGAAGAGGATATGGTCATAGTCCTGCTGCAGCCAGGGCCGCATGTTCTCACTCAAGGCGCGGAGATAATGCGGCTCCTTATAGAAAGGCGGAACAAAGTCCAGGGCGAAAGAATATTTTTTCCGGCGATGGACCTCTTTTGCATTCTCCACGGCCGTCTCGTAAGAAGACATGGCGTAATGCGGATAGAGCGGCACGGCGATGACCTCTTCCAGCTGCGGCATTTTTTTCAGCAATCGCTCGTAGGCCTCCTCCACGGATGGATTGCCGTAGCGCATGGCGATCTCGACGGGCGCTGACACCTGCTGCTGCAAGGCTTCCTGCAGCTGCCGGGTCAATACCACGAGCGGGGAACCTTCTTTGGTCCAGATCGTTTGGTAGGCTTCGGCCGATTTGGCGGCGCGAAAAGGAACGATGATGCCGCCCACCAGGATCTTGCGGAACAGCCAGGGATAATCGATGACCCTTCCGTCCATCAGGAATTCCATTAAATAACGGTGAACGTCTTTCGTAGAAGTAGAGTCCGGCGAGCCCAGGTTCATTAATAGAATGCCCTTGCGGCCGGAGGATGCGTTGCCGGATGTGTCGCGGCCGGGTGCTGCCGGTTTGCCGGAGGTATTGCTGCCGGATGCCGTTGTATTTCCTGGTGCTGCCATGATAATTTGCAAAAGTAAAGGTTTATGGCAACAAACGGATTTACGGGACTTCCGGATTCAGAAGAGGGCGGGATCAGCTCCTGATCCTCCTTCCCATCATTCCCCCTGCGGAGCAACTCATCCTTCAAAGGGATCAACTCATCCAGATCAGGGGTACAAATGACACTCTAATGACATTGAAATTCGCTTTATCGGAACCGATGCATCTATTTTTGCGTATCTATTTCAACAAGTTCTCAAGATGGGTCATAAGTCCGCTGAAATATCGAGATTTTTTATAGCCGGGATCAATTACAAGAAGACGGACGCTGCCATCAGAGGGCAATTTGCCGTCAGCACGGAGCATTATGCGAAGATCCTCGACCTGGCGCCTGGTCGCGGCCTGAACGAATTATTCATTTTATCTACCTGCAACCGCACGGAAATATACGGCTTCGCCGAAGACGCCTCCCAGCTGATCGACCTTTTATGTACACAGACCACGGGCAGCCGCGAGACTTTTATGGAGCTGGCCTATATCCGGAATGGTCATGAGGCTATGGAACATCTTTTCCAGGTCGCCTCTGGGCTGGATTCGCAGATCCTCGGGGATTATGAGATCGTCGGCCAGCTGAAACAGGCCGTTAAATTCGCCTGGGAACATAATTTTATCGGCTCCTTCCTCGAAAGGCTCGTGAACTGCGTGCTGCAATCTTCCAAAGTCGTCAAGAACCAGACCGCCCTGAGCGGAGGCACCGTCTCCGTTTCCTTCGCGGCTGTACAATATATCAAAGAACAAATAACCGATATCGAAGGAAAGAAGATCCTGTTATTGGGCGTGGGAAAGATCGGTCGCAACAGTTGCCGGAACCTCGTCGATTATCTCGGGACCACGGATATCACCCTCATCAACCGTACGGAAGAAAAAGCCGCCGAGCTGGCAAAAGAGACGGGCGTTCATCATGCCCCGCTGGCCGGACTGGCCGCTCATGCCGCCAGCGCGGATATCATACTGGTGGCCACCAATGCGGATCATCCGACCCTTCACCGTTCACACCTGGAGAACCAGGGGGATAAGCTGATCATCGATCTTTCGATCCCCTGCAATGTGGAGAAATCCGCCGGCGAACTGCCCAATATCCAGCTCGTGAACGTGGATGAGCTGTCCCGGCTGAAGGACGAGACCTTGCAAAAGAGAGAGGGAGAAGTGCCCGCGGCCAGAGCGATCATCGGCGAGCATATCACCGAGTTCCTGGAATGGTATGAGATGCGCAAGCATGTACCGGTGCTGAAAGCCGTTAAGACAAAATTAAAAGAACTGCACACTTCACACTTATTCATAAATCCCTCCGGCGATCCTTCTATTTCTCCCGCTCATTCGGACGAGCAGATCCAACGGGTCATCAATGGCATGGCCACCAAGATGCGCAAGCACAACCAGCGCGGCTGCCATTATATCGAAGCGATCAATGAATATATCGGCAAAGGAGCCAATTAATCGTCACATGCAAAAACAGATCCGGATAGGCACAAGAGAGAGCCAACTGGCCGTCTGGCAAGCCACCCAGGTAAAAGATCTGCTGGCAGCGCAGGGACGCGATGCCGTACTCGTATATATAAAAAGCGAAGGGGATATGGACCTGAAAACGCCGCTGTATGAAATGGGCGTAACAGGCGTCTTCACCCGCAGCCTCGACATGGCCTTACTGAATGACCGTATCGATATAGCCGTTCATTCCATGAAGGACGTGCCTACCCATTTGCCGGATGGATTGCAGCAGGCGGCGGTCCTGAAAAGAGGACCCGTACGCGACCTGCTCGTATTTAAGAGCGGGAAGAGCGGCGATGGGTCTGCGGCGGGAGATTTCCTTTTACAGAAAGAGTATATCGCCCATATCGCTACCAGCAGCATCCGCCGCAGGGCGCAATGGCTGCATAAATATCCTCTCCACCAGCTGCATAATCTCCGGGGGAATGTCAATACCCGCCTGAGAAAATTAGAAGAAGAGAGCTGGGACGCGGCGATCTTTGCACAGGCGGGCCTGGAACGTATCCATTTACGCCCCGCGGGCAGCATCGTGCTGGACTGGATGTTGCCGGCCCCGGCGCAGGGCGCTATCATGATCGTTTGCAGGGAAGAAGACCCCGCTATTTTCGAGGCCTGCCAGCCCCTGAACGATGAGGAGACCGCTCTTTGCACGAAGATCGAAAGGGATTTCCTGCGCACCTTGCTGGGAGGCTGCTCCACCCCTATCAGCGCACTGGCCGAGATCGAGGACGGAGATATCTATTTCGATGGAAATATTTTATCGCCCGACGGGCAGAATAAAGCGGAGATAGAAAAAATATTACCCGTTGGACTGGCCAACGGCCTGGGCAGATCTGCCGCTGCGGAATTATTGGAAAGAGGTGGTCAGGAGATCGTGGACGGATTGAGAAAGGAAGGTAAGACGTCCGGGCAGGAGCAGGAAGCGGAATGAGCAACTATCCGGGCAGGCGCGATGGGAAGGGTCCGCTGCGAAAAGAAGGTTACGGAAACCCGGCCAGACAACCATGATCGAACACAACGTTAAGATATTATCCACCAGGCCACTCAGCCCTTCACTCGTGGAAGAGGCGGCGGCCCTGGGCATCGTACTGGATAGGCTTTCCTTTATCGAAACGACGCCCCTCGACAGTGAGGAACTTCGCGGGAAGATCGGGGATCTCTTCCATACCTCCCTGGTGGCCGTTTTCACCAGTATGAATGCGGTGGATGCGGTGGCGGGGGACCGGAGGAAAGCCGGGGAGACGGGCATAGTGCCCTGGAAGGTCTTTTGCATCGGTTCGGCGACGCGGCAGCATGTGCTGGAGAGCTTCGGGGCCGGCCTTATCACGGGGACCGCCGACTCTGCCGCCGCACTGGCCGACCAGATCCTCCTGCAAAAAGATATTCGCCAGGTCGTCTTCTTCTGCGGCGACCAGCGAAGAGATGAACTACCCGAAAAACTACAACAGGGCGGCGTAGCCGTGCAGGAGCTGGTGGTCTATACCACCGTAAGGACGCCGCACCGGGTCGAACAACCTTATGAAGGCATCGCTTTTTTCAGTCCCAGCGCCGTACACAGTTATTTTTCGAACAATACGCCGCCTGCGGCAACCATCCTGTTCGCTATCGGACAGACCACGGCGGATGCCATCCGGAACTATTCCGGGAATACATTACTCATTAGCGATTCTCCCGATAAGGAGGCGCTGATACGCCAGGCGATCGGGTATTTTCGCGCCGGTACAAAATAAGGATACACATCAACTATGAGCCAACTACAGAATGATCTTTTACTGAGGACACTAAGAGGAGAAGCCACGGAACGCACGCCCGTATGGATGATGCGCCAGGCCGGACGTTACCTGCCAGACTATATGAAGCTGAAGGAAAAATATTCTTTCTTCGAGCGTTGCCAGACCCCCGAGCTGGCTACCGAGATCACCATCCAACCGGTAGAGCAGGTTGGCGTGGACGCCGCCATTATCTTTTCAGATATCCTGGTAGTGCCGCAAGCCATGGGCATGGAAGTACAGATGGTGGAAGGCAAAGGACCCTTTCTGCCGGAACCGATAAAAAATAGTAAGGACCTCGATAAATTATTCCTTCCCGATGTGGAGGAGCGCCTGGGTTATGTGTTCGACGCCCTGCGCCTCACCAAAAAAACCCTGGACGGCCGCGTGCCGCTGATCGGGTTTGCCGGAGCCCCCTGGACACTTCTCTGCTACATGGTCCAGGGCAAAGGTTCCAAGACCTTCGACGAAGCCAAGGAATTCTGCTATACGCAGCCGGAGACCGCCCATCGCCTGCTGCAAATGATCACCGATACCACCATCGCCTACCTGAAAGGACAGGCGCGGGCCGGCGCCGATGTGGTGCAGATCTTCGATAGCTGGGGCGGCCTGCTGGGCCCCGATGATTTTGAGAACCTGTCCCTGCGCTATATCCGCCAGATCGTGGCGGCTCTGAAAGACGAGGTCCTGACCATCGTTTTTGCCAAGGGCGCCTGGCAATCCCTGGAAGCGATGGCGCTAACGGGCGCACATGGCCTGGGCATCGATTGGTGCATCCGGCCGCAGATGGCCAGACGGCTGGCCGGCAGCAAGATCGTCCTGCAAGGGAATTTCGATCCGGCTAAATTATTATCCCCCATCCCCGTGATAGAAAAAGAAGTAAGGGCCATGTTGGATGCTTTTGAAGGAGGCCGTCATATCGCCAACCTCGGCCATGGCATCCTGCCCAATGTGCCGGTGGACCATGCAAGGGCCTTTGTGGAGACGGTGAAGAGGGTGAGTAGTGAGACAAGATCGTGAGTGGTCAGTAGTCAGTGGTGAGGTAGGATTAGTATGTTTAGAGATTATATAATGAATACGATGTTATATAAGACAGATACCCGCGCGTTCCGCGACCGGTGGATCGGCTATATCTACGACCTGCAGGAAAGGATCTGCCGCTCGCTGGAAGAGCTGGACGGCAAAGCCGTCTTCCGTGCCGACGAATGGGATAGAGCGGGCGGCGGCGGCGGTCTCACCAAAGTGATCGAGGAAGGGAAGGTATTCGAAAAAGGCGGCGTGAACACTTCCGTCGTATGGGGCAGCGTGACCGACGCCATGCGCGCGCAATTACAGATCACGGGCAGCAAATGGTTTGCCGCCGGCATCTCCCTGGTCATCCATCCGCTGAACCCCTATGTCCCTACCACCCATGCCAACTGGCGCTATTTCGAATTATATGACGAAGAAGGCAATGTATCGGACCGCTGGTTCGGCGGCGGCTCGGACCTGACGCCTTATTATCTCTTCCCGGAAGATGCCCGCCATTTTCATGCTACCTTTAAAGCCGCCATGGACCCTTTCGGAAAGGAATGGTATCCCGCCTATAAAAAATGGTGCGATGAATATTTTGTCAATAAGCATCGAAACGACGAGATGCGGGGCATCGGCGGCGTCTTTTACGATCATCGCCGCCCGAAAGATGAGGCAGAGGCGGAACAGTTCTTCTCCTTTCAACAGGCGAACGGGGATGTTTTTTTATCCTCCTATCTTCCTATCGTAGAAAGAAGAAAAGATACTCCCTATGGCGAAGCGCAAACGACCTGGCAGGAGATCCGCCGCGGAAGGTATGTGGAGTTCAATCTCATCCATGACCGTGGCACTTTGTTCGGTCTGAAAACAAAAGGACGCACGGAAAGCATCCTGATGAGCCTGCCGCCACGGGCCCGGTGGGGGTACGACTACCAGCCGGAAAGCGGTTCGCCGGAGGCGGAGTTGCTGGACGCCTGCCTGAAGCCGAGACAATGGGTGGGGGAGTGAATGGTGAGTGGTGAGTGGTGAGTGGTGAGTGGTGAGTTAGATATGTTGGAATGATGAGAAAAGATTTTCCATTCGATAAAAAATTTATACATGTATCTGCAACGTCGCAATCGCATTTTACGCCAATCGCCGGCCATCCGCAGCATGGTAGCGGAGACGGCGCTGAGCCCGAATGATTTCATCGTTCCGCTGTTCATAGACGAAGGTCAAAGGGTGGAACAGGAGATCGCGTCGATGCCCGGCTATTACCGGCGCAGCATCGACGGAACGGTAAAGGAAGTGAAAGAGCTGTGGGGGCTGGGCATCAAGAGCGTCCTGCTCTTCATCAAATGCAAGGATGAATTAAAGGATAACACGGGCAAGGAAGCCTGGAACCCGGACGGGCTGATGCAAAGAAGCATCCAAGCCATTAAAGAGGCCGTTCCGGAGATCGTCGTCATGACGGATATCGCCCTGGACCCCTATTCCGAATATGGTCATGACGGGATCGTCGAGAACGGGCAGATCGTAAATGACCGCACCGTGGAAGCGCTTATGAAAATGGGGCTGAGCCATGTGCAGGCGGGAGCCGATTGGCTGGCGCCCAGCGATATGATGGATGGCCGCATCGGCGCTATCCGCCAGGCCCTGGAAGAGAACAACCATACCGGGACGGGGATCATGGCCTATAGCGCCAAATATGCTTCCTGCTTCTACGGACCGTTCCGGGATGCACTGGATTCGGCGCCGGGATTCGGAGATAAGAAGACCTACCAGATGGATTATGCCAATCGCCGGGAAGCGATCAAGGAAGCCCTGATGGACGTGGAAGAAGGCGCGGATATCGTCATGGTCAAGCCCGCCCTGCCCTATCTGGATATCATCCGTGAAATTAAGAACGCCGTGGAGGTGCCTGTCAGCGCCTATAATATCAGCGGGGAATATGCCATGATAAAAGCCGCCGCCAAAATGGGCTGGATTGATGAAGAGAAAGCCATTCTCGAAACCCTGACCTCGATCAAGCGGGCCGGAGCCGACCTGATCGCGACTTATTTTGCAAAAGATGCAGCGAGGCTGTTGGGGTGAGTGGTCAGTGGTGAGTAGTGAGTGGTGAGATAAGTATTAGATAGTGAGATAGGTTTAGTAAATTGGAAAGATATTTTTAAGCCTAAATCCTATTTTATGTTTTTACAATTAGCTCATACGAGATTGGATATTTATACGTGTTCGCAACAGCTTATTTTTGAATGCTACCATGTGACTAAATTGTTCCCTCCAGAAGAGAAATTTGCATTGGTTCAGCAGATCAGAAGAGCCGCTATCTCCGTTCATTTGAATTTAGCGGAGGGAGCTTCAAGAAAATCCGCAATTGAAAGAAAAAGATTTTTTGAAATATCGAGAGGCTCGGTTATCGAAATTGATGCATCGATCGGTGTAGCTTTTTCATTAGAGTATGCCAGTTCCGACCAAATAAAAAATTTAGGAGAATTAATCATCAAAACATTTAAATTATTAACAGGCATGATCAGTTTGTGAGTCCTAACTCACCACTCACTACTCACCACTCACCATTATGTACGAAAAAAGCAAGCAGTTATTCGAAAGGGCCCAGCAAAGCATTCCCGGGGGTGTAAATTCGCCCGTGCGCGCTTTCAAAAGCGTAGGAGGGACGCCGTTATTCATCCGCAAGGCAAAGGGAGCCTATCTCTATGACGTGGACGGCAACCGTTATATCGACTATATCGCCTCCTGGGGGCCGATGATCCTGGGGCATGCCTGGGAGCCCGTCGTGGAGGCTATCCGGGAATATGCAGCGTATTCCACTTCTTATGGCGCACCGACGGAACTGGAAGTAGAAATGGCCGAGCTGATCTGCAGCATGGCTCCGAATGTGGACCTCGTAAGGATGGTCAGCAGCGGCACCGAAGCCTGCATGAGCGCTATCCGTCTGGCAAGGGGCTATACCGGCCGCAACAAGATCCTGAAGTTCGAAGGCCATTATCACGGACATGCCGACCCCTTCCTCGTAAAAGCGGGCAGCGGGGTGGCCACTTTAAATATACAATCCGTCCCCGGCGTGACACCCGGGGTATCGCAGGATACGCTGACGGCGGCCTATAATGACCTGGAAGCCGTTCAGAAAATAGCGGCTGCCCATAAAGGTGAGCTCGCGGCCATCATCGTGGAGCCCGTGGCAGGCAATATGGGCTGTATCCTCCCCCAGCCCGGCTTCCTCGAAGGATTGCGGGCCCTTTGCGATGCGGAAGGCATCGTATTCATCCTGGACGAAGTGATGACGGGATTCCGGCTCGCGCCGGGAGGCGCACAGGAAAGATTGGGGATCCGCGGCGACCTGATGACCTATGGTAAAGTGATCGGCGGCGGAATGCCCGTCGGGGCCTTCGGCGGGAAAAAAGAGATCATGCAGCAGATCGCCCCCCTCGGCAATGTCTACCAGGCCGGCACCCTCAGCGGCAACCCTATCGCCATGATCGCCGGCTATACCTTATTGAAGGAACTAAAGAATAACCGCCCTATTTATACGGAGCTGGAACATAAGACCCTGTACCTGCAGGAAGGATTGGAAGGGGTCTTCCGGGCCTGGGGCCAGCCCTACCGGATCAATCAGCTGGGGTCCATGATCAGCGTACACTTCAGCGATCATCCCGTCATCGATTTCAGCACGGCGGCCTCCGCCAATAACGACCGGTTCAAAGTTTTCTTCCACGCCATGCTCCGCAGGGGCATCTACCTGCCGCCCAGCGCATTCGAGAGCTGGTTCCTGAACAATGCGCTCACGAAGGAAGACCTGGACGCGACGATCCTGGCGGCGAAAGAGAGTCTCGAAGAGATCGGGTAGACAGCAGCAACCCGTGATCACGACCGGACGCCGACTATATCAAAACCGGACAGTCCGGAGAGCGCGCTAAAGCATAACCAATTGTATTTCAATGGTAGGAAATTAAGGTCTTTTATTTGTGGTTACCTTGTCTTTCGCACCTTCAAATTCCAACTATGTTCAGCAGCTATTTCAAACTCGCCTGGCGTAATATCCGCAAATCGCCTTTCTATTCCCTTGTCAATATTGCCGGCCTTTCCGCCGGTATCGCCTTTACCCTGCTGATCGCAGCCTATACCTGGACCGAGTGCCGCGTGAACCAGGACCTTAAAAATGTCAATGACCAGTATATCATCCAGAGCGTGTGGAAGAACCCCGACATGGGAATGGGGCTGACGACCTTCGGGCAGCTGGCCCGGACCCTTAAAGAACAGTATCCAAGGCTGGTGGCCAATTATTATCGCTGGGATGGCATTACTTCCAATGTCTCGAAGGGCGACAAGCATTTCCGGGAAGGCATGCAGGTGGGGGACAGCAGCCTGCTTACCATGTATGGATTCCGGTTGCTGGACGGCAATGCCGGCACGGCCCTGAACGACCTCTATTCCGTCGTGATCACGGAGGATATGGCCCGCAAATATTTCGGGAAGATCAATGTCGTGGGTCAGACCCTGACCATCGAAAATTTCTCCAATGGCAAACACGATTTTACCATCACCGGCGTCCTGCAACGACCTGCCCGCAATTCCGTCACCAATGTCAATGCCAATAATCACAACGAATTCTTCCTGTCCACCGCCGCCGGCGCCAATTTTTTCGGAAGGGTGGCAGACAGCTGGAATAACGGGGCTATCGTCAGCTATGTTCAATTGCAGAAAGGCGTTTCGCCGGCTGCCCTGGACCTTCCCATGCGCAAGCTGATAAAGGAAAATG
>Ga0307517_10006327_pt1 | contig 17571 bp, 11 predicted proteins | sample 23_EM_MG_FD_194515 | JGI IMG/M metagenome (GOLD analysis project Ga0307517, IMG submission 194515) | Populus trichocarpa ectomycorrhiza microbial communities from riparian zone in the Pacific Northwest, United States - 23_EM | ecosystem: Host-associated > Plants > Roots > Unclassified | place...
CAAGAAAGTGGGCTTGGAAATGACGAGGATGATGATTTGTCGTTTCTCTACACCCTCTCAAACAGCAGCAAGTTGGAAGTTTTGGCTATAGATGGGAACAATTTTGGAGGGGTGCTGCCTGGCATAATTAGCAACTTCTCAACAAAGCTCAAGAAGATGACATTCGGAAGAAATCAAATCCAAGGAAGCATTCCCGATGGCATTGGAAATCTCATAAGCTTGGATACTTTAGGTTTGGAGAGAAATCACTTGACTGGCAGCATACCAAATTCTATTGGTAAATTACAAAATTTAGTTGAATTCGTTCTTAGTGAAAACAAATTATCAGGGAGCATCCCTTCTTCTTTAGGGAACATCACCTCGTTGATGCAAATTAATTTTCATCAAAATAGTTTACAGGGAAGCATCCCTGCAAGCCTGGGAAACTGCAGGAACTTGTTGCTCTTGGGTCTCTCCCAAAACAATCTCAGTGGTCCCATACCAAAAGAGGTCCTTAGCATTTCATCCTTGTCAATGCGTTTGGGTCTGTCTGAAAATCAGCTGTCTGGTTCCCTTCCCTTTGAAGTTGGCAAGTTAAAGCATCTTGGATACATGGACATCTCCAAAAACAGGCTATCAGGGGAAATTCGAACATTTGTCTTTGGATGGGAACCTCTTCCAAGGCCCCATTTCCGAGTCTTTGAGATCTTTGAGAGCACTTCAAGATCTTAATCTCTCTCACAACAACTTGACTGGCCAAATTCCCAAGTTTTTGGGAGATTTCAAGTTGTTGCAGAGTTTGGATCTGTCATTTAATGACCTTGAAGGTGAGGTGCCTATGCATGGTGTTTTTGAGAATACAAGTGCGGTTTCGATTGCAGGGAACAAGAATCTTTGTGGAGGCATACTTCAGTTGAATCTGCCCACTTGCAGATCCAAGTCAACAAAGCCAAAGTCTTCTACCAAGCTGACATTGATAGTCGCTATTCCTTGTGGCTTTATTGGATTAATCTTCATCGCATCTTTTTTATTTTTGTGCTGCTTGAAAAAATCGTTGAGAAAAACAAAAAACGAGCTGTCATGTGAAATGCCATTCCGTACAGTAGCTTACAAAGACCTCCTTCAAGCAACTAATGGATTCTCTTCGGGCAATTTAGTTGGTGCTGGTAGTTTTGGGTCTGTGTATAAAGGAGTACTTGCAGTTGATGGAGTGATTGTTGCTGTGAAAGTATTCAACTTGCTACGCGAAGGAGCTTCCAAAAGCTTCATGAGAGAATGTGCAGCCTTGCTAAACATCAGGCACCGGAATCTTGTCAAAGTATTATTTGCATGTGCTGGCGTTGATGTTCAAGGTAATGATTTCAAAGCTCTTGTTTATGAGTTCATGATCAATGGAAGTCTAGAAGAATGGTTGCATCCAATCCATACGTTGGACCTGGAAGTGCATCAGCCAAAAAATCTTAATCTCATTCAGAGGTTAAACATTGCAATTGATGTGGCTAATGCGCTCGACTATTTGCACAACCAATGCAAAATGCCTATTGTTCATTGTGATCTTAAGCCAAGTAATGTTCTTCTCGATGGAGATATGACTGCTCATGTTGGGGACTTTGGATTGTTAAAGTTCCTTTCTGAAGCATCCTGTCAGTCATCTTCGAGTCAGACAAGCTCTGTTGGATTAAAAGGCACCGTCGGCTACGCAGCTCCTGGTAACATACAACTCTAGAGGGATACATATTCCATTATTTACAAGTTTTTTCTAGCATTTTATCTCCACGGTCATAAACAACTCTGATTAATTAACCATTCAAACAAACTGACTGCAGAGTATGGCATCGGAAGCGAGGTGTCAACTTTCGGGGATGTACACAGCTATGGCATCCTACTGCTGGAGATGATTACTGGGAAGAGACCTACAGATAGCATGTTTAAAGATGGACTAGACCTTCACAGTTATGTTAAAATTGCATTACCTGACCGTGTAGTTGATATCGCGGACCCGAAACTTCTGACAGAAGTTGATCAGGGAAAAGGCACTGATCAAATCGTGGAGTGTTTGATTTCAATCAGCAAGATAGGAGTGTTTTGCTCAGAAAAGTTTCCTAAAGAGAGAATGGACATTAGCAATGTTGTAGCTGAATTGAATCGAACTAAGGCCAATTTTCTTGGAAGGTATAGACTGCTATCCTAGAAGGTTCTTGCCCTGTAGTGTCCAGACGATTTCAAAGTGAATGTAAGACATGAGGAATGGAGTCTAAATATTGTAAGTTGCTTATTTCCATCAGCATGAGTCCTAGATAGCTACTAGCCAGAAGTGTCCCTGAAAGAGAGCACGAAACCTGTGTAAGTGCCTGTTTTTTTTCAAATAACCTGCAATGTAATTAAGTGTTATGCAAAAATTAAGCACTCTTCTTTTACATGTCGACTTTTACCTAACCTTTTTGTTTTGTTTTTGCTCTATTATGATGATTGCAGAATACGGAACGTTGCCCTGCTTTAATAATTATCTATTAATGCAAAAATAAACTTTGTAATATTGATGCAAGATATTTTCCCCAAATTTGGATCAATCTAAGAGTTTGCTAGGAGATCGTAGAAGCCCTATTTCCTATAAGCTTAAATTTTCATAGTCAACTAAAAGCAATCAAGCAGGTCTCATGACCTGCTACGAGCCAAACCCATAAACAGGAAAAAAGCCAAACTATACAACATAACTGAACTTCCACCAGCGACAAAATTCACTAAAAGAAGGATCGTTTTGAGCTTCGAACAGCAATTTGTTCATTGTGTAGTCTCGACTGAGCTGAATGCATAACCTGAGCAGGTACATCAAGCGGGAATGAACTCACATCATTGAAGATTCTGGCATTCCTTTCTCTCCCAACAAAATAAACAACTCCACTCCATGCTAGTCTCAAAATAATAGAAGGAAAGCACTTTTCTGTGCAGACTTCTCTTGGCATATTCAAATTCATCAGCCCAATCCCCCACAGACTTCTGAATTCTGCAACAACTGAAGAATAGAACCCCATACACTTTTTGTAAATGGACAGGCACAAAACAAGTGATTTCTATCCTCATTATCCTGATTGCATAACACAAATAGAGGATACATACTCCTCCCCATTTTTTTTATTTTTTGAAATACTTACCTATGTATTATTTCTTCTTAACATAAGTGGTATTTTCTTAAACAGTTCAATTGGGAGGTTAGACTATTTAGTAGTGCTGAATCTGGATCATGTCTTGGTTGTATAATGAAGTAGCCAAATTAATCTTCTTTTTTTTAGACTACATGGCATATGTTTCTCTTTTCTCAAGGTGGATGGATTTTATCTATGTTGTGCTGAATTAAGTCAAATGGGCTGAAAGTTATGCCGATATGAGTGGTTGTTTGACAGTAAAGACGGAAAAACGGAGATAGTTAGGATAGTTGCTGTTTTTTTATTTTAAAATAATAAAAATTCACTTACAAATATTTATATAAAAAAACATATTTATTTTTATCTGCATTTTTTTCTCATTCAATACTAACCAAGCCCAGCCTAGGTGTTTGTAACATCTTCAAGCAAGGGAAAAGGTACAAGAGAAGCTAGACTGCCCACTAAAGTTCTCTCTGGATTAGAAGAATGCGTGTCCTGAGACGTCTGCTTCGGAAGTACAAAGAATAAAAAAAGATGGGCAAGCACGTGTACCATGACACGTACATTAAGGGGAAGGGTAATGTCTCAAGGAACAAGAGAGTTCCAATGGAGAGTATTCACAAGTCTAGGGCTGAGAAAGCAAGAGAGAAGACATTGTCTGACAAGTTTGAGGCTAAGCGAGCGAAGAACATGGCAAGCACAAGGACCAGGAAGAGGGAAAGTTAATTCAAAGTATGTTATAAATCCATTCAGGACTAGGGTGCGACTCCATTCACTCACTCTTGGCACGCATGAAACTTTCAAGAACTTCAACTAAAACTGAAACAAATATTTCCAGAAGTTTAACAAACAACTAGAATATTTACAGCAAGTTTAACAAACAACTAGATCAGTAATCAGCACTACAGGATTTCCTAAGAAGAAACTGGAATTCATGCCAAGAGGCATATGCTACACGGATGGAACTAGATTAGCAGCTTTATCTCATATGCTACATGGATGGAGCTAGATCGGTAACCATAAGAGACTACTACTCCGGAGAGTGGCAACCTCAAAATCTATGGAAGTGAATATCGTCCCCTAGAAAGAAAGAACTCTACTCCGGAGAGTGGCAACCTCAAAATCTATGGAAGTGAATATCGTCCCCTAGAAAGAAAGAACTCGTAATCAGGATGTCTGTTTATGGATGTCTGATTTCCCTTGTTTACTACAGCTCTGGCAATAAGAGATGCTGTCTCCCCAAGGGTTCTCAACCGCTCCTTCAGAATTACAGAAGGGTTCGAAATTGGTGTTCCTGCTGCCTGGTTTACACTGTGCCGCAGCTGGAACCAGCATTCACCCTGTTCACTCAGCACACAAAGCACATTTGGGTCAAGAGCATAAATGGAATGGGTACACATACACACCCACCCACCCCACACACAAGAACAGCCACTAATCAAAGATCAAAGCCAAGTTATAACACTTTTGGAAGCTTTTCCACTATTTAAGATTATTCCAACTGCATTTGACCTCTGTACAGCAAGAGTTGAAAGCTTTGCTACTGAATAATTTTAACCATTCAAAGAACACACAAATGACATTTTCAAAATGTGTATTACACAGACACCCAATGAATTTAAAAGAGAAAAACTGTTTAACTCTTTAATATTTTGTTGCCTGTAAAATGGTTAATTCAAAAACAAGAGCTGGAAAGATAAGAAACTTTTACATGTATTTTCCACATGGAGAAGCATAGCAATGAATAAGGAGCCTATCAATAGGCTAAAACACTTCCAAAGAAGCCAATAATATAATAAGAGGACTGAACATGCAAGGAGATCCCATCTCATCAGCAGACATTCAAAACGGATCATGGACTCTCATCAATCATTAAGCTTAACATCTATCATAATTAAAGAACAATATCTTAAGGTTTATCATATTTAGGTGGACAACATAACATGCATAACATCCAAAAAAAAATTTGCTGAAGAAATGGGACACCAAATCAATAAATAACAGGCTTACCTTGGTAATAAAAATATAAATTAAAATAAAAGTTGATGATGATTCAGTTTTTTATCCCATGCATTGCATATGCTGCATAAGCTGATTGAAATCATCTTTGAAATCATCCACTTCTTAGTCATTTAACACTTGCTTAAGCAATAAGCAATTGGGATTTGCCAGTGGACAAGGAAGTTTAAAGTGGAGAAACGAAATAGAGACAACCCACTTCCACATTCAATTCAATGAAGTTTATTAGCATCATAACAATCACACCATTACGCAATGAAGTTTATAGAAGAACATCATTTATAACTACCTGAGCATTGTAACTCTGAAGTCCCACAACTGGAGAAACTATACATGCATCCTTACTCGCATAATCAACTTCAGCACTTTTATGAACCAAATGGCCAAGTGAATGGTAAGTCAAAAATGCAGCTCGAAAGTGGCCATCTGGTATCCTATATATAGGATACCATGCCACCGAGTACCTGAAAACATATCACATAACACATCTATAACACGCCTATAAAATTTCTCTTGGCATGATTCAGTTATATAACAAGCTTCAATCCTATTAATGCACAGAATGACATTCAAGCTAGTCCTTTGTTTCATAACCAAAATGAAAAATGTGAGGCTAATTCTAGAACTAGTTTTGTTACCAACCAGGATCTGGGGTGCAAGTCATGGAGATTCAGAGAGGCCAAATTAGTTGGGTCCCCATACATTTTGTAACGAGAAGACGCATCACCTCTAGCAAGCTCTTGTATCCTGAAATTAACATAATCAGTATGGAGATCCATCTGAAAGCTCCAGTAATATGTTAACTACAACTTCGAATAAGAGGTAAAAAGAGTACTTACTTCTCATATAATGGTCGTCTTTGCTGAGGTTGTTCCGATTCAAAGTATTCAAAGAGTAACTCTGCACCATCAGAACATGTCAAGTTAACTGATTGAGCTACAGCTGTGGTACGAGGCTGAGGAATCAGTAGAGAAAATATTGGAAGACGACCAACATTAGAGTTCTCTGATGATTCACTAGCCTTATATGTATCAGAAATTTCATGATCAGGAGCACTGTTCTTATTGTTTATGGGTTGACTTGAATGGTTTTTGAACAATTGAACTGCTGATAAAAAGGGAACAAAATAGCCATGAAATGAAAAATGATCAAAGCTCCCGCTATTTGAATTCTCACATTCTTCTGCCCTTACTTCCAAACCATAATTCCCATGTTCTTCATACCACTTCCAGATGCATCCCAATGGGATATTTGGTATCTCATGTCTGCATAGTGATGCACCAACAAGCCGGTCATCTAAACAAGTCTGGCAGCATGATAAACTGGGAAAATTAATAACTGGAGACGATAAATGAAGAAATCTTTCAAACTCGGCAATTGGACCACCAGCGGCCATCTGAATAGCTTCAGATTCCATCTGTACCCTGCAAGTATCCTTCACAGCTTGTATTATCTTTATTGATTCGTCTTCAAAAGCTGAAAATTGTTGATAAGAGGATTCGCTAGTTAAAGCATCAGCTGCTACATGCTTCTTGTTGAGCTCATCCATCCAAAGAGTAGAGTTCTTCAACTTTTGAATGCGGTCATCTTCTTGGGGAAAACAAACTGCATTTCCTGAATCCTGGCACGTGCCTAACATCAATGAAGAAACAAGGTCTTGAGAATCAAAATTGGCTTTGTCTTGAACATTTCTCAAGGTGAGATCTTCACCAGCTGGTCCATCAGAAGGATCAGGTGATGAATTACCAAATCTAGCAGAGGTGGTCAATTCAGGATCTTTTACCCCAATGGGTATCCACTTCTGCATTACTGTTCCAGAACTATGGTTTTGCTTACAGTACTCAGCAACTGTAACTTCTTTTTCCAGTTGGGGAACTTTATTAAAAAAATGATGAGGAAGATAAACTGGAGGCACCTTAACCGCATGTTGCTCCAATGAGTTGCACAACTTTGCTGGCAAGCTACCTCCATTTTCTGTATGGCACTGTCTTGTGCTGGAAACAGTATCACAAGTACTTTGAAGTGGCTGTAATGCATCTGGGGAAACTTGTGTGCTGTTAACTGATTCTGAATTCATGCATTCAACTCTGCTGGGATGGAATCCAGCAGTTAAACAACTATTCAGAGAATGAGTTCTTGAAATAGATTTCCCTCCTTTTTTATCATTCACTTGAGCTGTGAGATCAAATATTTCATGCTGTTGCACGCCAGTCTTTGCATGTGCATTCAAGATGGCCTTGTTGGAACTATAGCCCCTACCATGACATCTGTACTCTTGTTTGGAACTGTACTCTTGTTTGGAACCTGGACTATTTTTTCGTTTCAACTTCTTAGTAACCTTGTCTTTTGGCAGTTTTTTTCCCTCAGTTCTGGATGATGAATTTACATCAGAGAGAGTACAGTTCCCTTTAAGTGATGGACCCTCTTTCAAAGTCAAGTCAGACAGGAAGCACGCATGAGACATCTTCATTTTCGGGCTGCATTCATCTGCTGTGTCATTCCTCTGAACTTTTTTCCACACAGAATGGTTGTTTTCCTTCCCTGTCCGGCCATGCAAATTTTCAAAACCTCCATATTTGTGGGCACTGGCACTACTCCTGGGCAATGTTTTTATTTGCTTGCCTTTTTTGCCTGACATAAGCAATTGTGCATCACTGCAACTAAAATTTTGACCACGGTGCTTTGAGCCCTCAGTTTGGTGATAGGTATCTACAGCACCATTTAATGAATTTTTATGAGATAAAGACCCCTTTTTGGAATTGAAACCTGGTGCTTCTAAAACACTACCTCTGCTGCTACCTTCATGATATGTTTTTACATGATGACTATCATTAGTGCCATCATCACTGTTTGAGCCGATAGATAGATAATCAAACACCAGGGAGGAATCAGAAGCATATGAGAAATCTTTGGATTGTGTATCATTGCAACAGCTGGTCTGACTTGAGCACTGCACCCCAATGTCAGAGAGGGAAAATCCCTCTCCTTTTGTCTGTAAAGTGATTTCCAAATTAATCATCTGATGCTCCCCAGGAAAATTCTGAGCTATAGAAGGTATAATGGGCTCCACTGTAGCAACCTCAACAATGTTGGATGTGCAGATCGGCAATGCTTCCGAAGTGCTAATTATAGAATCAACCTCAAAATCATTCTGGCTACTGCTACCATCTGGCGATGAAACATCCAATGCTTCAAAAGTTTCCACTATAGCCACTTCATCAATGTTTGACATGCATATTGCTGGGGCTTCAGGACTGCTAAATCTAGTGTCACCTTCAAAATCAATATGGTTACTGCTAGCATCTCTGAGTGAAACTTCTGGTGAAGTTGCAGAGCATGTTAGTTCATCTCCAAAATCATTATAACTACAGCCTTTGGAGGTTGAACTTCCTTGAGCGTACTCAGATAAAACTTCAGGTTCAGTTGAGCCAGTATCACTTGAAACTCTCTTGTTCTGTTTTCCCCTCCTCCTGGTTTTTGGTTTGCATTTTTTCTTTGCAGACTTGTCTACATTAGAACTATCAATACAAGCTTCACATGAACTAAGAGCATTACATCCTTTTGTGGTTGAATAATAGAAATCAGGGCAAGTGACAGAACTCTGGGATGCAGGATAGTCAGAGAGCTCATTTGATCTAGTCGCTTTATTGGAACCCTTATTTTGAGACTGATGCCATGCACCAGTTTCAAGAAACGCTCTGGTGCATGGCTTAATGGAATGAGGTACATCAGGTTGAGGCCCTCTCCGTGCTTTAGGTCGATCAGCCCTGAATGCATTCCTAGGTGGCATTGAAACTAGTTGCAAACCATCCATATTCACCTGAATTCCAGATCCAAACCAATTATGCTGATAGAAATGTTTCGCTTCCAGTGCAACAATCCCCCACTATTCATCCGATTTGAGCATAAGTGTTGTTAAGATAGCACCTATGGTAAATAAATAGACAAAAACCAATGTCAAATCATAACTGCATTAGCAGCCTATGCTCAATTAGAATGCTGCACCAAAATAGATAACCAAAGACTCAGGTGATGCAAGCACTCTAAGGAAAATGAGCAAAAAGATTAAAGTAAATGAAACAAGAATTGTCAGAACTTGCAACAAATTTTCTCATTGTTATTTATATATCCAAGGAATCTAACTCAAAATCCAGGCAGCGAAAGAGCCAGAATTGAGACATGTCTACCTTTAAGCTACTCGCAAAACTAGAAAGACCTGATTGCCCCCTTGATGAAAAGGAAGTTGACACCACTTGTCAGCAGGACCGGTGTCGTCTCTTTGCTCTACCTGAAAAACAAACACCTTTTACAAACATTGCTGCTCAAATTTAATGCTAAAAATATTGGAAACATAAGAAACAGCAGACAAGGTGCACATTTTATCATGATAGTGGAAATGCAGAAGTAACTAACAGAAATGAACTTGGATGTATCTTAAACCATGGTAACTAACAAAATTAAATTGGATATATCTTAAACTGCTATTACAAAAAGGGGAAAGGTTAGAATACTACAAAACCTATGTCATTGATCATGGAAGATGTCCTAGGAAATTATCATTCTCGTGGGTATGCTTGCATTATTAATTTTCACAGAAGGGTGCCTCTACCCCAAAACACAGACTGGGAGGTAATTGTAAGACAACCCTGTCAAACAAACCAGGCAAATAGCTCCATATTGAGGGCAGAAAGCTGCTTCACAAAGTGATTGCAGTAACTAGGTCCATGAATGTCCATCTAACATAATAAGAGGTAACAAGATGATGCAGCACAGCCAAAATCTGCGGCTCTATCTCTTTCTCCGTCTCTTAGAAGCACATATACATTAGACACTTTAATTTCTCTGTCACATCTGGTAGGCCAAAAGCTCATGATAAAAACTTACATTAGCGACCATGCAGCGTTTTCTAACTCTCAACCATGCAGTAAATGAAGCCATGCACCATTATCCCGTTTTAAACCCCATGGAAGGTTCCTTATTGATTATTTAACCCAACTCAGATTTACCATCTATCAACAATGTTTTGAGAATGCATTAACTAAGAGATCGCATGATATCTAGGAATAGAATCTTATGTTTGTAACTTGCCAACAAATTTCCAATGGCAAACAATTTCACCTTCCAAACAAGCCAAACAATCATTAACATAAAACCTAGAATTAAGAAGTTAATCAATTATGTACGACAAACAAAAAGTTGACAAATGATTTGCGAAATACGACAAGTAGGGGCTGCACAAGTCAAATTGATCATACAACAAATGGTAAGTTTACGACAACAACATCAATTAAGAGAAACAAGACAATGTTTACCTAGTAAGTTAATCAATCCCATACACAAAAATATAAAATTTCTCCACAGAAATGGCCACCTACCAGCTCATTCCGCTAAAAAGAAGCCAATTCTTCAAAACAACATAACACATGAATATTACATGATCAAACAGATGATTAAGGTTATCCAAATCTAATCAAAACCATGCCCATATCGTTTCACATTAACAACAACAGCAAGAACACCATATGACTAAAAGCAAAACAAGATATACCATTTATAATGGTTAACTCCATTTATTTGAATCTACCACAAACAATAAAACATCTAGCTCAATAAAGGAAAATAACAGTGCACCAAAAAGGAAAAACTTGTAAATGCTCAGTGACTCCAATCCAATCATCTCAAAAATTAATTATGAGACCAGAAGACCTAACAAACAAGACAACGATTCTGTTGACAGTCAAACCCCATATTTCTTGTCTAAAACAAAACTAACAACATATGATCCATACCCCGAAAAAAAAAGGATAAAACCTAGAAGAACAAAGAACAACAAGAAATTGAAAAGGACAGTAAAAACTCACCAGAAAAAAAAGAAGTGAAGTTTATGAAACCCGACTCGATCAAAACAAAAACAATGAACAAATCCGAAGAAAACCCACCAAAAAATATATTCAAAACAAATAAAATAAAAATTAAGAATCAAAGAACTTAAAGCTGGCTACCAAATTTGACTAAAAGAGTCCCAAAAAAATCTGTCTAAAAGTGAAAAAAATACAAAAGGGTGTCCCCCAAATATAGCAGTGAGATACAAAGACCAATAAAGATGAAGAGAGTCAGTTACCACCACCACCACCACACAGGCAAGACCAGCTATACTTGTCAAGGATTTTACCATTTTTAGACCTTTATAATTAAGAACAAAGAAGACCCACCAATCCATACTCTTACTAATTAATATGTCTACAAATATTGATTATTAAATCACATTAATTAATATCTAAAATCATCTACACTAATGTTTTATCCTTTTTCTAAAGATAAAGAAAACAAACCAGACAGGGTCGCTTCGTGCTGCCGCTGCTGCTGCTTTCTTACTTCTTTTCTTGCTTTCAACAGCTCTTTACCCTTTGCTGTCTGCTTTTTTAAATTAAATTTTGTTTTTTGCAAAGAGATGAGAGGCGAGTGACATGCTTTTGGTGCTTGGAATTTTTAAAGATGATTACTTTTACTTTGAAGAAAGGTGAGATCATTCATAGGAGCTATACATATTGTTGGTGATCCTAGAGGAAAAAAAAAAACATTTAATAAGATTTATGATAACTTCAATAATACTTCCTGAGATATAATTAAGGGTATTTTTAGCCTAAAAATCTGCTACTACTACGACATAGGTTCGGGCATCCTTTGAGAATCGATAATTCAACTCTCTTATTGCAATGTATTTTTATCAACATGTATTTTATAATATTGAATTATGCTAATTTTAAGTGTAGATTATTATTATTATTATTATTATTATTATTATATGGTGACTGGTCACCCAAAATGATGATTAGATGGGACCCTTATGTTGAGTCATTGTGAAAAAAGTTGAGTCCCTTATCATCATCGTGTATCTTTTTTGTCAATTCATGGCGCGTATAAATCAAAATAAAAAAAAATATAATAGCAAGTGATGTTTGTTTACGCGATTTAAATTATATTTAAAAAACAATATTATATAAAAAATAATTTGTAACGCAGCAAACCATGTAAACAATAATTTATCTAGTTAAATACAATTAATCTAAATTAATTAGATCTAGTTAATTCAATTAATCTAAATAAAAATTATTTATCATCATGTATCTTTTAATGTATCATTTTATGTAGTGAGTCAATTTGTCCATTTAGAATCTTATCTAAATTAATTTTTATATTAAATTAAATAAGAGTTGATTTAATTAAATACAATTAACCTAGTCAAACTTAATTAAATTAATTAAATGACTCAAAATTTGAGTGATATTTGATTTGATTTTTTAATTTTTTTCTAAAATAATGTCGCTTCTACTTTTTTTTCCTTTTAAAGAAAAGAAACTTAATATAAAGTTGTTTTGAATTAATTGAGAGATTGGCTCGTATAATTTCGTGAACCGGATCTTGACGTGGAAGAGTTTTATAATCCGAATCTTTATTTGTTTCGGAGGAGATTTTGAAAAGGAGCATACGTGCATGGCATCTTCTGTCTGGGAATCCATCCCTCATCTTTAAGAAGTCAACTGTGCAGAAAAATAATAATAATAATAATAATAATATAATAGAAATAAATTCCTTCCCCTAGGCCCTAAATTCTCAGGGAGAGGGCGATGTCATCAGTGCCGAAGAAGAGCCATTGATTTGAAGCAGTGAGCATTATTTTAATTCATTCAGCTCAGCTCTGCCATGCATGCTTTCTAGGTGGCATCATATTTCAGCTTAGAATACACGTGTGTGTGTGTGTGTCTGTGTGGGCTATCTTTTATTTTATGACTGCATCATTGCGCACGCGCACTTAATAAAAGGTCGCAGGAGCCATTGAATTGAGTGTCTGCTTGGTAGGCGCCACCCTAGAGTAATTTTATGTTGCTTAAATATTAGTTATTTTCTGTGTTTATTTTAAAGAAATAAAAATATATAATCAGGATAAATAAATTTTAGGTGAGAATATTGTTGTTATTTTTGGTGAGCTGCTGATTTTATATTATCTCTTTTTTTGTATTTTTTAGGCGGTTTAATTTTAAAATGCTTGATCTAAATATTTTATTTGTGATTAAATTTTTTAATAAATATTTTTTATTCAATTAAGTGCCTATCTAATTAATTGGATAGAAGTACACTTGGCAATTTAGTCAAGTTAGGTGGGTTCGGTTTGGATTGTTTTGGGTTCAGGTTGCATTTGAATTTGGGTTAGCATGCACATGACCATGACCACCACCCTACTCTACTGGGTTTTGAGTCAAACTCATGAGTTTGAGTTTTTTAATAATAAGGAATTCAATTGTAATTATAAGATAATGTTTATACACGTGTGTCAAAATCATAAATAGCTCATATATAAATTTATATATGGAAAATAACCTAATATACATTAATTATAAGATATTAAAAAAATAAAATCAATTTTTAACATCATAAATTTAAATAATCATGAGTCGGTTTGTTGCACAGAGAAGAGTAATCTGTCTTAATGGAGACTTAAATAAAATAATTCATATGAAAGTGAAAAGAATAATTAATAATAAGTGACACCTAATTTTTTGAATCTTAATTTCAAAAATAATATTTCTAGCAATATATTTGTTGGAAAAGTGGACTTTTACTCTGAAGATTCTTGAGTCTCATCGTTTTAATTTCTAGCAATATATTTGTCATTTTGTTTTTTCAGGTTTCGGTTTTGGTTTCGACTGCATTTCCAAACAACAATACAAACTCATAGATTCGAGAAGAACAAACCCTTTTTGTTCCGATAGGTTCCAACTCGAGACCTTGAAAAGAGAACATATTGATGCCTGTTGAGCTACTGCTTGTTGGTTACCTTTTAAGAATATTTCACCAGCCAAGACTTGGCGATGGCCTATAGATTGTGGCGTGAAAGTTTTTCTTATTCGTGGTGGAAGCTTTGCTGATATTCTTATATTCTCATAAAGGCCGCTCTCTAGGTCGGCCTTGTAATTCTTGCAATGGAACAATCTTTACCTCTGAACTAAATTATGTTTTATGATGTAGCTATTTCTTACATAATTTCATGTGTGATGAGTTGTGCAATGCCACAAGCCCCAGAGTCTATGTATGAATTAGAAGGGTGGTAGAGGGTCTTTGGGATCGACAAGGCATCATCAGCTCTTAGGGTGACGAAGGTGGGCTTTAGGATCTCAGTAGTGGATCCTGAAGAAATTAAAGGACCAAAAACGTGGTAAATAAATTTCAAATGAGACAAATGTATGCATTTCTGTTTATGATTCTATTGTTTATGTATTTTTCTTTCCGGTTTAGACATTACAACCTCCCTCTTTGAACCATTATTCCAAGGCAGTTTTGTTCTGCAGGAGCGGTAATTAAGATGAATTTAATTTAAGTGCTTGATCTTCAGCGATTAAATATTATTGAAAAGGAAAATCGAAAACGGCATGCATATATATACCATTGTTGGGATCCCGGGGCAACATGCGGTGACATCACTGGAATTGTTTTCTACTTGAGCAAAAAAGAGCTTGAAAGAGGGGCCAGCAGTACTTGATTTAGCCCGATACGCAAGAGCTTGGAAGAGGGGTCGGGACTTGAAAGAACAGGTAGAATGAAAGCGTGGAAATAATCTGGCAACCTGTAATATCAACAAGCTTGAAATCGATTGGGAAGGAAAAACAAAAACAAAAAGAAGGAGAAGCAATGAAGAAAGGAAGAAAATGTATGAAGCTAGAAGTCGATCCTAGCGTGCAATGGAACTTCCATATTAGATTTTGTTTATTAATGTTTAGGCACCCAAATCCTATCAACTTATGATGATGTTTTTTGTGCAGGATTGAGACAAGTTCGAAGCTGGAGTTTACCTAGGACATGCCACACTTACTGGTGAAACTGAAGCTGCTGGTACCAAGGATTCACTTGTCCAACAAGTTTGTCAGCTGATTGTTTGTAAGAAAAACAAGAACATGCATGGATGAATCTGGCAGCTTATTTTTGCGACAAATGGGCATAGATATGAACTCTTATCTGTATGCAACTTATTTTATGGAAACTCAAGAAGAGAGATAATTTCAGAAAAGCTTGTAAAGAGGTGTTTGATTCATCTATTTATAGCCTTACATAATAATAATCTAAGATGTAATCGAAGTTAATTAGATCATATCAGAATTACTCCTTAGATCCTAATCCTGTTAGCTTATGTTTCTGACTTTCCATTGGACTTGTAACTTTGAAAATCCTTGGATCTCATCAACGTCATGGCACAAACCACTGCTAATTGGAGACTTGGATTATTAGCATTCAGATTACTTAATGAAATAACCAGTAATATCTTTCTGAGTCAGAGAATATTAACCTTCATTGCTTGGTTATCTAGGGAGTCTTATTGCTTGTATATACTTCTAAGAGTAGCGTCTCTTCAGATCATGACTGTACTCAATTTCCCTATGACAGATGCCATCAAGATCTTTGAAATAGCGTCGCGTATATCCAATCCAGAAAGCGTATCATCCCTGGCGGTGGAACTGAGAGCTGTCATTTGAAGCTACCCTGAAGCTGATTTGGATAATTACAGCTCAGGATTTTCTTAAAACTAAGATCATTGTTGTCCTTTTCCCTAAACGAATTCTGTAAATGTAGAATGACCAGCGCCCTTGATTGATAAAGGGTTAACTATTGTACTTCAAATTTTTCATGGACTCTATCTACCCTGTCGCTACCCCACATCGCAGTGACCCTCCCTCTTTCCACAAAATCCAGAGGAAATGAATCTTTTGTGTGAAAAGGGGGGGGAAGGTCCAATTAAGAAAAATGAGTCTCCTAATATAAAAGGCTTCTAATCGGTGGAAAATAATTAACCCTAATCTAGTTTAGACAAATCATAACTCAGGACTCAACTGAGGAACTTAAGCCTGGCTGGCTGAGTGCCTGATTTTAGGAGTGGTTCTGCCACATAGAATGCCTCTTATTTCTGGACTTCTCTTCTCCTTTTCCTCGTAGGATTTTTCCTCCTTCTTCTAGTCCAATTCCCGCTAGGAAACTCCCTCAGGTTGCCGACTTATAGGTACTGGAAAACCCAATCCGCCAGGACTCCTGCACTGACTCTGTTGGGAATTCTGCCGTGCTTGCTGCTGTTACCGCTTCCATAACTTGCTGGGGATTTCTGCTGCTGCCTTTGCTTCTTCTCAGCCTGCTGGATAAGGATTCTTCAAGGTTGTCTTTAGAGCAAAATTCTTGTCCCACCATACGGTGAAAGAAGCCTTTCCAATACCATAGAGGAAAATCATTATTCTTTATTTTTTTTATATTATCCATTATCTCTTCACCATTCATTTTTTTTTCATTTAATTTTTTTCCAAAACTCAACTCAATTTAGTCCTGTCTATTTCTATTTGTTCTATCCTATGTAACACACCAAACACACTTTTAGTGGGGAAAAAAACATAGTAATTAAATTGCCAAATAAACTATCTCAAAGTGACTTTGACAGTGCTGGTTATTGATGCTAAAACATTGTATTAAAAACAATACATAATAAAATAAAGGAAATCTTTCGAATATATATTGATGGCGTCAAGTGGTGAGGTTTGTAAGCTATAATCTTCAGTTCTTTATGTATTAATCTGCTTATGTAGCATTTAAAACAGAAGGGAAGATTATATAAAATTGATCAGTGCATATATAATTATGATAAAAGGACATTAATTATATATAATCTCGTGTAACACGAAATCTCTACCCAATGATGCCTCTTCTGATTCAGCCATACTCCCCTGTTCCTCTGTTTGTTCACTGCAATATTAGCATTTGTTTAATTTAAATAAAATGAAAGATTAAAATAAATAATATATACATAAATATATTTAATTGAAAGGATAAAGATAAACATATAAAATAAATTTATCTCGGTCATAGTTTTGGAGTCTGTCATAGTTTTAGAGTAAATTTCTATCATTTCAAATATAAAGGGCATGTTTCTCCTGCTTTCACTGTCTTTTTATCTTATGTCCAGAAACAGTAACTAAACATTAGTGTTTAGGTGTAGATGCACAACCAATCAATATTCATTCAATATTAATTCAAATAATATATATAAGTTTTTCCTTGTATATTCATCATTCAATTAATCAAGCTTTCTAATTCATCATTGTTAAGTTATAAATTCAGAATTAGTGTAGAATTCTTTGAGATTTATATACAAATAAAATCTCAAATCCCAAGCTTGGATATGTTCATGAAAAACAACAACCCGATTCTATATGCATACCTCCCTATGATTAACTCATGAGGACTCCATTATTGGAGGAAAAAGCATCCCCACAACCAGTGACGGAGCCAGAGTTTTTTAAATATAGGGGCAAATTATTAACAAATATTATATTATATAGCTTTGATTGACTCTTCATCTTCAAGGAATTTACGCTTGAAATACTTGTCTAGTGACATA
>Ga0307517_10006328_pt1 | contig 17570 bp, 21 predicted proteins | sample 23_EM_MG_FD_194515 | JGI IMG/M metagenome (GOLD analysis project Ga0307517, IMG submission 194515) | Populus trichocarpa ectomycorrhiza microbial communities from riparian zone in the Pacific Northwest, United States - 23_EM | ecosystem: Host-associated > Plants > Roots > Unclassified | place...
ACGTCCCAGAGTCCTCGACTAGAGCTTTCAACTTTGACGATGATGATATTCCCTTGGACGAAGATGACCTTTACGAGTTTTACATGCAAGGACTTGTTTTACTCCTGAAACCCTTCGTGATTTTTAAACTTTTTTTGGTTCAGGTTCATGTTTGCGGAGACGTTATTCAATCGATATTCGCGAGCAAGTGGCCAACGTCAGTATTGCATCCCAATCTCGAACCTATGATTGCTCATTAACCCAATATACAAGGCTATCGGTATGAGCGTTCTGGAGCTGCCGATACAAGTCCCTCTGGTTTTTGGGGCGACTCGCGGGAGTATCGAGACAAAAACGTTGAGCGTCAAAGACAAGAAAAGGCAGAATATGAAAGGCGTAAACGCGATTTGGGTCAGATATGCGTTCTTTTGCAGCGTTATAATTCTTACACATGACGCCTAGAACTTGAAATTGAAGAAGAAGATCGTGAACGGGAGCGGCTAGCAAAGAAACAGAAAGCGCACCAAGACCGCCAAGCCAATGCTGTTGAATATGCTTTTCAGGTAGGTAGTACGTTGTCTAAAAAACCCATACCAACACGTCTGTTAGTCCGCCCACGCTGGGAACTCCGCTGCGGTGAAACAGGTCATCTTGGAGCATGATCTTGATGTAACTGCTCCCCGAAAGCGCGGGAAACAAGCCAAAAAGCAGCTCGATCCAATACAACATGATTCACTTCTGCACGTTGCCGCACGCAACTGTGACGAAGAACTGGTATTGTTCCTTGTTGAGCGAGGTGTGTTTAGTAGATCCATCTTCTGCCAAAGCACGCCTCGACTTTTTATCAATAGGTGCCAGCGCCAACACCTTAAATAAGGAACTCCTCACTCCCTTCCATGCGTCGATCAAGGCCGGGAACATACCTGTTGTACGTTTCATCATGGAGCGCCGTGGAAGGTCATTCGATGGATATCACCCCTCAAAGGCGGCACCTTCCGGCCAAACACCATTGCAGCTAGCCATTGAAAGTGGTGTTGCATCTATGGTCGACCTTTTTGTGAAAGACGCGACTACGCACGATGTTGCCCGGTGTTGGAAGGCAGAATCCATGTCGGAAGAGATCAGAGACATTTTACGCACTAAGGTGAGTATACTTCGTTTCTCTCATTGAATAATACTGATAGATCTACGGTACTTTTCCACAGAAGGGTTTTGTGCCAACAGAAGACTCGGAAGGCAATACAGATGCCACAGCTTCACTTTCAAAGAAAACGCTCCGTCAGCAAGAATTAGCACAACAAAAGGCAGCTCGAATCGCCGAAGAAAACGAGCGTGCAGAAATTAATCGACAGAAACGGGAACGACAACTCGCCAAACGTGCTGAAAGAGAACGTGAACAATTGGCAGCTCAGCAAGAGGCGAAACGCAAGGCGGACTTGGAGGACCGTGAACATCAGAGACTGGAGAGTATTCGTAGAGCACAAGAGGAAGCTCGAGAAGAAGCCCGTTTGAAGCAGGAGGCTCGTTTAAAAGAAGAGGCTCGTTTAACGGAAGAGGCCCGTTTAAAGGAAGAGGCCCGTTTAAAGGAAGAGGCCCGTTTAAAGGAAGAGGCCCGTTTAAAGGAAGAGGATCGTTTAAGAGAGGAAGCTCGTTTGAGGGAAGAGGAAGCCCGTCTCATGAAAGAGGAAGAAACACGCTTGAAGGTAGCCAAACTTGCGGAGGCTGCACAACAGAAAAAGGCGAAGGGAGAAAAACTTGCAGCTGCTTTGCTTAAAGAGAACGAGAAGAAAATTGGAGAAACGACCTCGCCTACCACCGCTATACCTCCGGCAAATGTAACCTCAACGGAGGCGAAAATGAAAGGGCCGAGTCGCAAAGGAGGCCTGACTGAGGAAGAGAGGAAAGAGATGCATCAGAAACAAAAGGAACGACGCAAGGCGAAGCTGGCTGCAAAACGACAGGACGCCAAGGAAAGTCAAACTCTCGGCGTAAAGGCCACGATAGTGCTAGAGAAAGCATTACCTACGACGACCAAGGCGAAACCAAATGCATCACAAGTCACTCAGAAGACTTCGGAGATGACGGATGAACGCCAAAAGGAAAAGGTCAGGAAATCAGTATTTTCTAGAATCCTAGCCTCATAGTTCACCTTTTCTTCAGCAAGAAGCCATACTGCGCAAGCGGGCTGAGCAAAGTGCGCGAGACAAAGAACGTCATCGTCGCTTGCTGGAAGAACGGGCGAAAAAGAAAGCGAATATCCAAAGCGATGCCGACTCTGCTGAATATATCCCGCCAACACCGGTCTCTACGCATACTACTACTCACAAACCAATCTCCCCCCAAAAAATTATACAAGACCCGTAAGTTGTTTTCAATTTCGTGAGGATCAGTTGTTCCTGATCGACTACCTTACCCAGTCCACCTTTATTCATACCCCAAACGTCCCCATTCCCTTCCAATGGTTTCTTGACCCCCATGGAGGACATCCAGACGTGTGTTATGGCTGATGATCTCTTCAGAGATGAGAAACCCATCCTAAACAGCAAAACTGCGATACTGGTCCCGGCTGTTTATGACGACAAGCCCGACGCGTCACCTGCACGCACTCCAGGCAACCGCTTTCGACGTAGTCGACACTTCCATTGATATACTCTACTAAACGAATTCTTTGATTGTACATACTTGCCTTATAATATCTATTCTACTGGACATGATGAAAAATGCCACCACGGCCAAACAAGGGCAAATCGCGACATGAGGTGAATTCGGCCAACAAACATTAACCTGCGCGCCCCCAACGGTTTTTCCTTCTGGAAGACCCGTCATTTAGAACCTCAGCATCTCTTATATTTCTTCTTTCTCCTCTCTTTCTTTTCTTTGGTTCTTTTCTTACGGTTCTTTACGACTTCATCTCATGTCGGCTCCCCCATCCCCCCGTATCGGTCAAACAATAAAGCACGATGTTTTGCACAAGAAAAGAGATCGAACAGCCGTCCTTGCGATCCCGGCAGAGGATAGGGAAGCTGTATCGGATGGGGAGGTCCGCTATACACGCGAATATCTTCCTTCAGAGCAGACACGCACGGAACCGGTGAGCTTGGTTCCAGTCTCGCTAACAGACCTCATTCATCCTTTTGCAGCACCACCATGTTAACGTGAACATATCCATTACCGAAGACTCTTCAGTCGAACCCGACCAAACCGTCTCGCGTTCTGCATCTGCAACCTCATCTTTGGATCCTTATTACTTTGGCATTCAGTCTGAATCCGATTCGCCCATACCCCCTATGCCGCCTGCATCTATATATCTCAGCACCACGCCAGACCGCCCTCCACTCAATGAACCAGTGACACCAGCCCGAAATCCAGCGATGATCGACAGGCGCGGCCTTGTTGGAGTAGGGGAACTGGCGACCCCCCGCTGGGCACGCGGTGACGACAGGGGGAGCGAGCCTGAGGAACCCGCTTCGGACGGTGAAATTGAAGGATATGACGTTATTATACCAGAGGATGTTGAAGAAGATCAGCCCGATAGCCCATGGACTATTGAAGCCATTGATGGCGAATCATCAGAGAAAGAGGAGGTATGAAAGATTCATTGTCCTCCCTGAACTTTTGCTCAAAATTTTATGCAAGATTTCTCCTTTGCAAACTCAACCTCGCACCCTCCGTACCCGCCCATCCCTCGCGGACGAGAGCGGAGGCGAGGAGATCCTATACCCTCGAAAACCTAACAGTGCCTTCCCAGAGCCAACGTTTTATTCGTCGGAGGAAACGCCGAAGATTTCTCGTGCACCCGACCACCTCTCAATGTCAGAAACCAACACTTCCATGTCGCCGCCGAGTGCCTTTAATCAGTCGACTCGCAAGGCTAGAAAACGTTCTTCAGACGAGTTTGAAATGGATCAGACTGGGTCTTTAGTCTCTAAACATTCGAGGTCGGCTTCAACATCCAAAGACAAGGGGATGGATGATAAAGCGGCTGCGCGTAAGCACCGTAGTCTTAATGTCAGCACGGACGGTAAATCAGCGAAGGACCGTCGCCGTGAAAGCAGTGGAATAACCATAAATAGCAATAGCAAGGCCACCCCGGTGTCCAGCAGGACCCCCGAGCGACATGTCCGGCAAACTTCTGTTGGCTCTTCGTCATCAAACGTTCCTGATAGTCATCATCCACGACGTGTACATACTACGGATTTCTCGCATCTTCCACCTTCCCCTTCGTCCTCTTCGATCCAACAATTCTTGCGTAACACTGCGACTGCTGGCACCTCGCAACCTTCTTCCCTTCACCGGTCTTCCAAGGATAATCTCCAGATCCATTCATCTCCAAACGTAGCGCATTCATTACTCCGTGGTACTCAGGAGGGCTGGTCCGCTTTAGATGATGAGGCGACAGCAGAAGCATTGCGGAAGCTCGACGGGCTTACAGGGAAAGGGGCTCGTGCTCGTGCTAGCGTTGGGAGTTTCGGACGCCCTTCCAGTTCAAGTCGTCCAGGTACACCTTCTGGCAAATCGGGTAGTCAATGGGAAGGTCACAGCACATCTGACTCTGGTAAATCAAAACGCGGCAGTGGTAATGTGAAGGAAAGTCCCCATGTCAGGGTGGAATACACTCGTGGAGGGCCGGTCGCAGCCAATCCTGATGTCGTTGAAGTTGCCGAGCCTGCTGTGATCGCTACCAGTAGTGACGAGCAGTCAAATGTGCATGTGGTGGACAAGACACCCAAGAAGTCAAGCGGTGCCCGACTGAGTTTTACGCCTAAGCGTGGTTCTACTTCCTCGACTACATATACCAGCACTCCCAGTTCGCGAGACTCTGCATCAATGTCTGCAGCCACCAGTGTTACTTCCATGTCCGCGACCTCGGGTCGACATTCCTCGAACAAAGGTAGAAGAAACAGTGCAAGTAGCGATATCTCCAGCGTTCATTCAACGGACGCTTCCATTAAGGATCGTGTGGCGTCTATCGCTGCCCATGGTGATGCGAACGAAGAAGGCGATGTCCCACCTGTCCCACCATTGCCCAAGGATTTGTCCACATATCGTTCTCCGCCTACCACATCCGTTGGTCTCACCTTCCCATCCATCTCCATCGATGATAAAGACAGAGCTACTAATAACGAACCCCAATTGAACAGAACCATCTCCCTGGATGTCCCACCATACACAAGTCCTATCATCTCGCCACCAACGACCTCCTCTCGCCACCGAGAAAGTCAATATTATTCCTCTAATCCTGCAAATGAAGTCCCACCCGCAGTTCTTAAGACGCCCTCGAAGAAATGGAGTTTCTCTAGTGCCCTGAATCTCAAGTTATCAGGCTCCCCTTCGTCCTCATCAAGCCAGAAGTCTGGTTTTCCTTTGAGTCCACGATCCGTCACCTTTGGCCAACAACTTCGTAAATCTACTTCGAAAGATCAACATTTGTCCTCATCCTCGACAAAGGGCCCATGGTCACCGAACCAACCAGACGCAATGGCCTCTGCTGGTTCATTGGCATCCCTTTCATCTATTGGTTCGGTTAGAACACCAGCTCAGGTACCCAATACTGCAAAGACACCTGAACGACCCCATCATTCAAGTCGTCCTGGGACAGATTCAAGTGCCAACACGGCATCCGCCCTCTCGGCTCCACCGGTGGGTGCGCTTAGCCCTACCTCATCCATCCGTCGAAGCCACTCGAAACGATTGACACCATCTTCAATCCCCTTTTTCCGTCGGTCGTCTTCCCAGTCAATGCAGCTCCCCCCTTCGAACGGAACCCTTTCCTCCTCATCTCCAACCTTCCCAGGTGTTTTATCATCTAACCAACCCAATCCAAAGCAAATTAGCCCTTCGTCACAGGATTACAATTCCATTTCAACCTCCACACCCGGAACCACGCACAAGAAGTCTTCTATGCTTAGTTTAGGTTTACCATCGTTGCTTAAATCAAGTTCGAGAAGAAGCCTGCACGCTGATGCAAAAGATGCCGCCAAGGAAGCTCAGCGGGCAAAGGATGCTGCTCGAGAACTGGAGAAGGAGAAGACAAAGCTCGAGAAGGAACGACAGAAGAAAGAAGATAAGGATCGTAGTGAGAGCCGGATATCTGTTATAATCAACAGAAAGAGGGGCAAGGTTCGTCTTGACATTCAACTAATTGCACATACGTTTCTGAAAATGCAACCTCAGACTTTATCTTCTACTGACCCAAGAAAACCTAAATCCCCGGTCAGTTTACCACCAATGCAGATGGCTGCACTGGAGCCAGTGACTGCCCAACGCGTGGCCAAGCTCAAATCCTCCATGAACAGCACTCCGGCTGCTTCGTTGTCGAGTCGGACTTCAACGTCTTCAACATCATCTCGGTTAACATCTCAGACAGTCAGTTCTATGCAAAAACAATCTGATACCTCCCTCCGTAGCCGCAACCAGCTACCAACTATCGCAGGTTCCCCTTCAGTGGGAACCACAGGAACAAGTAGCTCTCAGACATTAAAGGACGGTAGAGATCCACCGTCTTCCTTGTTAAATTCTACTTCGGGGCTTCCAAAGGAAACCCCAACCAAGATACCTCGCATTTCGAGTCGCACGTCTGCCGCGGCCTCGCCACCATTGAAAAACCCTGTGTCTACATTGACTACAAGGCGAACCAGTGGTTTGATGGCGTCGTCATCTACTAACGCATCTCCTACCAGCTTTTCTACGAATGAGTTTGGCGTCATGGAAAGCGAAGATGGGTCGACCCCCAAGGTGCGACAACCTGCTGTTCGCGGTTCTCCTTCCGTGTCAACCTCGCGTGCTCCTCGACAGTCCTCCGGTCCTGCTCCAACAGTCGGGACTTCTGTTCCTCGCAAAAGCAATCGTGATTCCATTTCATTCATTGGTTTGCGTAAATCATCAACCAACTCGGTGGCTTCACTCTCAACCCCCGCCACAACTACAGAACCGTCGACGTCCCACCACCGGTTCTCTGTTCTCTCCCCTTCAAAAGGACTAAAGCTGCTAGCACCCAAGACTAGCTCAAGGACATCAACATCTGGCCTTAATCAAGGTGTTCGTCAGTCTTCGGGCTCCCCTTCCTCATCGCGCCACTCCCTTTCGACGCCTTCTCCAGCTCCAAGCTCTATTGACGAAGACGAGCTGCTCGGCGATGAAGAGATGTTGAATTACATAAGACGTCAGCATGCTAAGAAACTGGCCTCGGGAGCGAGTCAAGAAGAGCTGGATGATATGCTCAAATTCCCTGAGCCCGTACCTCCCGGTATACCTTCTTCGCCAGCCAGTAAGTAAATTACTAAAGAGATAAGAATCTATCCATACTAACTTACTCATAGGTATCTTGAAAGGACCTCAGCTTGAAGCTCTCTCAGAGTTTGAACGCAAGGAAATTCTTGATTATCCGTCTGTATATTGTATCGGTACCAATAGCAGGAAAAAGCCGGCAATTCTCGACAATCCAACCAACAACTATGGATACGATGACGAGCGAGGAGATTATCTGGTTGTTAACCATGACCACCTTGCCTACAGGTACGAAATCATGGACACGCTAGGAAAGGGATCATTCGGTCAAGTTTTACATTGTCGAGATCACTGCACTGGAGATTCGGTTGCTGTAAAAATCATTCGCAACAAGAAGAGGTTCCACCATCAGGCTCTCGTCGAGATTAAAATTCTCGACAATCTCAGAAAATGGGTTGGTTTTGTGCCCCGTCTCTTGAATCTAGGTTAAACCACATTTTTCATAGGACGCCGATGAAAAGCACCACGTTATCAAGATGACAGAACATTTTTATTTCCGAAACCATCTATGCATTGCCATGGAACTTCTCAGTATCAATCTCTATGAGTTGATAAAGGCAAATGGCTTTGTGGGATTCACCACCGCCCTGATACGTCGGTTTACGAGTCAGATGCTGATGTCCCTGGCTCTCATGCGTCAGCATCATATTGTTCATTGTGACCTAAAACCCGAGGTAATCTTACCGGATATCTAATGCAAACGGATTCTCAATATTTTTTCAGAATGTACTTCTGCGCCATCCAGCCAAAAGCGGGATCAAAGTCATTGACTTTGGGAGTAGCTGCTTTGAGCAGGAAAAAAGTCAGTGTTCAATAGCCTCAACGCTGACATCACTAAAGGTTGCCCCACTAGTCTATACCTATATCCAAAGTCGTTTCTATCGCTCCCCAGAGGTTATCCTAGGGATGAACTATCATATGGCTATCGACATGTGGAGTCTTGGTTGCATACTGGCGGAGCTATATACCGGTTTCCCCATCTTTCCAGGAGAAAACGAGCAAGAACAACTTTCATGTATCATGGAGGTCCTGGGGGTACCTGAAAAAGAGTTTATTAATCGTAGTTCCCGTAGGAAGTTATTCTTTGGTATGTCGTCCTAACGATTTCCTTGGTCTAATTCTGACTGGACATAGACAATACCGGTGCACCACGGACTGTAATTAATTCTAAAGGTCGAAGACGGAGGCCCGGAACGAAGACATTAGCTCAAGTTCTCCGATGCAACGACGAAGAATTTGTGGACTTCGTTGCAAAATGCCTCGTGTGGGATCCAGAGCGACGGATGAAACCACACACTGCCATGCGGCATCAGTTTGTGACAGCTGGACGCCGAACGAAGCCTCCAACGACGGTTACAAAATCCAATTCCTCAACCCTGGGTGGTAGGAGCAAACAAGTCCTCGAGACCCCAAAGAAGTCCCTTATCGGTGCCCCAACCCCCCTCACTGCACGCTCTTCCAGAACTACGACGACAAACGGAGGTCCTACCACCCCTAATAACTCACACTCTCAGCCCATACCATCGGGATCGTCTCAAACATCCAGATCCTACCGCGCGTCACAGACTCAAAGTCTCTCCTCTTTTCATTCCAGTCGAACTTTGGGCGGATATGCTGTGAGTGAATTCTCCTTAAAAAACAATTCCTCGTTATTAACCCTTGAGTTTCTTCCAGTCAAGTACCAACAAATGATCAGACCACGTTATTCCATTCTTGACCCTTGTTGTGGCTGTTGCTGTATTTCATTCCTGTTCCCCCTTTCATGCATCCGTCGGTACTCCTGCATTGTTTTCCGATACAATATAACTCGCATTTTAAATAAACAATCATTTGGCCCCAAACAGATTTTTTATTGTCTGGAATTGAAAGTTTATCAAATTTTGGCATCTCCAGCTTCGTCCAGGCATCTCAACTTGATATAAACATCACTCCCTGGTACACGATGTGATTCAGCAAATAAATAAAAGGAAGAGGCCATGAATGAAATTCTTACCCCAACCTTCCAATGAGAAAAAATCCAGGGAACCTCCAAAATACCTGCCAAAGAAAAGTAATCAGTGGGCGCGCATGAGGTGCTGTGAGATACGCTTACATCGTATATAATCGACTCATGGGTAACCCATAACCAAGTCCAGCGATGGTACCCATTCCCGTCTGTAAATCCTTCCCAATAATTTCTCTGAATAAGTTGGCGCCACTCGCAGAATTCCCACCAACAGCGGCGCTGCCACCAACATGCTGTGCAGCGTAAGGTCCACCGCCATCGTCAGCACCTCCTTCACCTCTTCCAGCAGTGGTGAATGCATAAGAAAAGATGCGTGCCATGTTCGATGGATGTACACCCCCTCCTTGATCTCGAATACGCATTGAGAGGTATGTCGGTTCATGCTTGAATTGGTTGTTCTGCAGAACAGATGGAGGTGGTGAGATGGTGATAATCACTGGGGGAAGGGGTTTGCGGCGAGATTTGGTATGACGTTCTACCGTCGCCCGAAATGAATTCTTCAATACTTCAGTCAGAATATATTCCAAATGCACAGGGACGTAACTAAGAGCAAATGTTTTTGTTCAAACCCACGATATGGAATGCATTGGGTGGAACACCTACGCGAAGGTCGCGTCGACGTCTCCGTCGACGATGATTGTTGGGCTTGTGCCTAGGGTAGCCTCACATAATTCTGACACAAATGAACCACACATATTTATCATAGATTTTGGCGAGCATTTCATGTCGACTATGCCTACATGTTCGGTGGGATCGTTTGGAGCGGTCAGAGCTTGAGAGACAGCAATATGTTGTTCCGCAATGAGTCGCACCGAAATTCGATTACGGATGGCGCCGTCCAAGAAGTCGGAAATTTGATTTGGAGACATATATCGAGAACATTCTTGGAATCTATAAAATTTTTGTCATTTAAAGATAATGACAAGGAGAGAGGAGCCGCTCACCCTTTTGCCATCGTTGGAATATCGTTCGCATGCCTCTCAACAAGCGCTGCCAGATGCTCAACGAATTCATCATTCTCTTGAAGGCTGATAACTTGTGGGTGGGTCGAAAGCCACCGAAAGCTGTCTCTGTACGCTTCGAGTGTTTTCGCTACATATGGGTTTGTACCAACGATAAAAGGTAGCGCCTCCAGTGAACGAACGCGAGTCGCAAGTCGTCTGGGAAGTTCTGAGAGTGAGTATGAGACAGAAGACAGAACAGAGTCTGGTGTAACAGGGCGTCCGAAGGATAGAAGTTGCGTTAGGTTCAGAGGACGCGGAGGTGTCGACTGGTATTTCGCTAAGAGATGCATCACCTCGGGAGAGGCTGGCTCCGGGGCGTGGCGGTAGGTAGATATTCGACAACGGCCACGCCTGAACGACAACGCCTTGCATTCCAAAGATGAGCGACGCGTTGAGGCCTGCCAAACGAGCATGTTCGTTGTTGTATCATTTGGCCGGAGCTTCAGCTTGATTGAACAACGTGATCCAAGATGATTAAAAAAAGGTACATATACAAAGTACGTAAAGTATTCTAATTGTAGACTTGATATAGAGGTCTACAAAACGCGTCAACACCATGGAGATAGAGAAAAGGAAATGAACCTACGTGCTAGAGAACTTGGTACCTTGCCTGACCACTTTCTCCACAGCATCCAAAAAGTCTCGCTCAGAAGCGACCTTTCTGCGGGCACGGATGGCAAACATGCCAGCCTATTCAAGGTGAATTATGGTTTCAGAAGTATAACCAATGACCATACCTCGGTGGCAACGGATCGAAGCTCGGCTCCAGTGGTATTAGGGCACAACCTCGCAATCAAGTCGAAACGGATATCTCTCTCAACACTCATGCTAGAAATGCAGAATAAGGAAAATAAAAATGCGTTAGAAGCTGAATACAAACCTTCGCGCGTGTATCCGCAGAATATGGGCACGACCTTCATTGTCGGGCAGAGAAAACTCGACTCGTCGGTCAATTCGTCCAGGTCGCAACAGTGCAGGGTCAAGAGTATCTGGTCTACAAAAAAAGACATCAGAAAACGAAATAGTAACCAAGTCTGTAAACAACACACCGGTTCGTAGCCATAAGAACTTTGATATTTCCTCTAGGGTCGAATCCATCTAGCTGGTTGATCAGTTCCAACATAGTTCGTTGCACCTCGTTGTCTCCTCCCGCGCCATCGTCAAACCGCGCACCACCAATGGCGTCGACTTCGTCGAAGAAAATAATGCAAGCCTTTTTGCTCCTGGCCATCTCAAACAATTCTCGGACCATTCGTGCACCCTCCCCAACATACTTCTGCACCAATTCAGACCCAATAACACGAATAAATGTGGCGTCTGTGCGGTTGGCTACAGCTCGTGCACAAAGGGTTTTTCCAGTACCTGGAGGGCCAAAGAGAAGGACACCTTTTGGGGGGTCGATACCCAGATTGACGAAGCGCTCAGGCTACAAAACGTCAACCATCAATACAAATGGAACAATGGTGATCCGCACCGAAAGGAGAGGAGTTTCAACAACTTCTCGAAGCTTTTCTATCTGCTCTTTGCACCCGCCGACGTCTGAATATGTAACATCTGGTTTCTCTTCCACCTGCATCATGGTTACCGAGGCGTCGATTTTCGGTGGTAAGGGAATCTGGATTTGATATTTCGTTCGATCAACCCTATGAAATATCAATCGCTGCCCGGGAGTTTACTAGTAGTTTTACGTACCCAACACGCATTCCCTCCTCAATATCCGTAGCCGCAACACGATCACCCAGTCCGACAACAAACTTGGCAATTTGCTTGATATTGATGACATACTTGTCTTGCTCGTCCGCTCCCTTCTGACCTTGCAGGGCTCCCTGACTGTTCACAGATCTGGCCGCCTCTGCGAGTTTGGGGTCCTTTGGAATGATTTTTGTACAACGCGCGACTTGAAGAGGGTGCTCCTCTCCCATCCTCTGCCTGTCGGCAGCTAGATCCCACAGGTTAGGAGATGCAAGACCTGTGTCCGATTCCTTGACGCCTGGACCCTGGGTGAATACCAAAGTATGGTGACGATGACATCACCCACCGAGTTTCTCGTTTATCCGTTTTTGAATGTCCTTGATATCTTTATCAACATCTTTGAGCTGCCTCGCATATGGCCCTTGGCCCTGAAAATGGTCAAATTAAGGTTAGTAGGGCGACTTGTGTGAATGGTTTCGCATACATATGTCTTCAGAATTTGAATATCACTATCATCAAGGGCTATTGAGACAAAAACACAATTACAGCGGCGCAGAATAGATTTAGAATGGCCACGAACCAACAATTTTTTCGTCGTCCTTGCTGTCAGCCTTCTTCTCGTCTGAAAGCCTGGTCAACTTATGGAGTCGCGCTGCCCTCAAAGGAATACGCACATTTCTCCCAATCACTAAAAACCCGTTAGCCGTAAGTAATTATATATATTGCAACGAAGAAACGTACGCTTTCGGTGGCATAGTGTCGTTGAGGTGCTTGTAAGAGCTTAGAGCATCAAGACTCCAAAGCGTGAAATGAGTACGCGTCCCTCACGTGATGGGCGGCATCTGCCGACAGACGATAACGGTTTTGGATGCCGCAGGTGAAGCACCTGGATTCGTTGTAATCATACCAGCATGGCCGGCGCACTCCAGAATGCAAAAAGAGACCTCCCCAAGATCAGAGATGAGGAACGCGAAGGCAGATTTGGCCAGGTCTTTGGTGTCTCTGGTCCCGTCGTCATCGCAGAGAACATGATCGGCGCCGCGATGTACGAGCTGGTCCGTGTCGGCCACGATGAACTAGTTGGAGGTTCGTCAAGCTTAGCCCCATAGTCACACCATTAACGTCGCCTCATGTAGAGGTGATTCGAATTGAGGCGGATAAAGCTACGATTCAAGTCTATGAGGAAACCTCCGGTGTTACGGTTGGGGATCCTGTCCTGCGGACAGGGAAACCACTTAGCGTTGAACTCGGACCTGGTACGCTATCATATGTCATAGAGTTGAATCGCTATGAATAGTGGAATAAGGTCTCATGGGAAATATCGTCGATGGTATCCAACGCCCTTTACGAGTCAGTCTACCGATCCAGCTTGTCGCTGAGCACTGATCCTGAAGTGCAGTACAGTCCATCCAGCAGCTCTCGAATTCCATTTATATACCCCGTGGAATCAACACCGACGCTCTTGATAGGCAAATGCAATGGGACTTTACTCCTACAACATTTAAGGTACGAGCAAATTCTCAAAACGAAAGACTCCACACATATCGCTATTAGGTTGGTGACCACATCACTGGTGGCGACATATTTGGTCGGGTATACGAGAATTCGCTCGTCGATAATCACAAAATTATGCTGTCGCCCCGTGCTCTTGGAACGATTACTCGCATTGCAGAGAAAGGAAGTTATGCTGTGGATGTAAATATCGCGATATTCTTCAGAATTTCCGTTCTATTCACACTCCCTTTAGGATATCGTTTTGGAGACCGAATTCGATGGAAAAACCACGAAGCATACGATGATGCAACTCTGGCCTGTACGGGCCCCTCGTCCTGTCGCCGAAAAACAAACAGCCAACTACCCACTGCTAACTGGTCAACGCATATTAGATGCACTATTTCCGTATGTTTCCTTGCATTTACACACCAGGAATACTCATTGTGTTCGATATTAGTTGTGTACAGGGTGGTACAACGGCCATTCCTGGGGCCTTCGGTTGTGGCAAGACCGTTATCTCGCAAGCTCTTTCAAAATTCTCCAACAGCGACATCATCGTTTACGTCGGCTGCGGCGAACGCGGAAATGAGGTCAGTATATTTATTGTCTCCAGTCCTCCTCATACACTTATCCCTGATTATTCGAGATGGCGGAAGTCCTAATGGAGGTATGCTTCGCTCCCTTCAAGACTCCATCTCTCTTTTTACAACCTTCAATAGTTCCCTGAATTAACCATGGAGGTTGGCACTCGTCAAGAACCCATCATGAAGCGGACAACTCTGGTGGCTAATACATCGAATATGCCCGTGGCTGCTCGTGAAGCCTCCATCTACACAGGCATTACCCTTTCCGAGTATTTCCGCGATCAAGGTTCAAATGTCGCCATGATGGCCGATTCGACTTCTCGTTGGGCAGAAGCCCTGCGTGAAATTTCTGGGCGTCTGGCGGAGATGCCTGCAGATTCTGGTTACCCCGCCTATCTTGGAACGAAACTGGCCAGTTTTTATGAACGTGCTGGCAAAGTTGTGTGTGTTGGAAATCCAGCGAGACAGGGCACCGTGTCTATTGTTGGAGCGTAAGCATCCTGCACTTTGAATTACTTACTGTTCTACGACCATTCTTCTGCAGTGTTTCACCGCCAGGTGGTGATTTCTCGGATCCAGTTACGTCTGCTACTCTGGGTATCGTCCAAGTCTTCTGGGGCTTGGACAAGAAACTTGCACAACGGAAACACTTCCCATCAGTGAATTGGTCGCTTTCGTACTCCAAGTATACCAAAGTTCTGGAGCCATATTACGAAAACACCGAACCTGGCTTTGTGGAACTGCGGACGAAGACAAAGGAAATTCTCCAAAAGGAGGAAGATCTTGCGGAAATCGTCCAGCTCGTTGGGAAGAGCGCCCTCGGTGAAAATGACAAGATCACGCTGGAAGTAGCTCGCATGTTGAAGGATGACTTCCTGCAGCAAAACGGTATGAGTGAATACGACCGATATTGCCCATTCTACAAGACAAGTGCAATGTTGCGAAACTTTGTCGGGTTCCACGATGCGGCGATCAAGGCTGTTGCCCAAAACGACCTTACTTTTTCCAAGATCAAGGACGCTGCAGGAGATATTATGTTCAAGCTCTCTCAGATGAAATTCGAGGCAGGTTTTTCTTATCTATGTGTAGTATTTGACCTGACAACCCGATCAAGTCCCCTTCGCAAGGGAAGGAGCCCATTAAACAGAAGCTGGATTCCTTGTATGCAGAAATTCAAGACAAGTTCCGACAGTTGGCAGAGTGAATTCGAACGACTATTTACTTTAATACCTCGTAAATACTTTCCCCGGCCCGGTAATGTCGTATTGGAATCGATCACAGCTTTCTCTCATTCCAATGAGCCAATTCAATCCTACAATTCATCCTCATCGCAGATGTGAGCGAGTTGCTTTACCCTCGCAGGGACCCGTCTCATTTCATGGCTAGTTAATCCTTTAACCAAAGAGTACATCCTCGTGTCCCCACACCGGACGAAGAGACCATGGTTGGGCCAAACAGTGCCACCACATGAGTCTATCCTTCCGCAATATGACCATGCATGTTATCTGTGCCCAGGTAACAGCCGATCCGGTGGCGAGAAAAACCCAGACTACAAGGGAACATTTACATTCGAGAATGATTTTGCGGCCATACTGCATCCGCCGATTCCCGATGCCCCTACTCCAGTACACCCTTTGATGACGGTTGAGCCGATACACGGCGCATGCGATGTTCTGATTTTCCATTCAAGACATGATCTCACCATGGCCCGGCTGTCTCCAGCTGATATTGCAAGGGTCATCGACGAGTGGATTCGCATCTATGAAAAAAGAGGTTCGGAAACCGGGATAGAGTACGTCCAGATCTTCGAGGTTTGCAGAGCATTAACAGGCACTACTCGATGCTAATTTTTCATCCAGAACAAAGGCGCGATGATGGGATGCTCTAATCCTCATCCGCATGGCCAGGTCTGGTCTTTATCAACAATCCCAACAATTCCGGCGCAGGAGCTGCGGTCTCTAAAAGAATATGCGATGTCAGCCACCAATTTGAATTCAAATGCGCCGATAGGAATGACGGGTAAGCCAATATTTTTTTCTGGGGTTCCTTAATGATGTGGGTCGCTAGGGAAGCCTTGTCTCCTATGCGAATATGCGCAAGCAGAAATGGAGCAGCCCAGAGACGAAGGTCGAGTTGTGGTTTTCAATGATCATTGGGTGGCGCTTGTTCCTTGGTGGGCAACTTGGCCCTTTGAAATCCTCCGTGAGTACTGTGACGAATGCTCTCTGGTTGTTCCATCGACTCACAGTCCACATATCCCAGTCCTCCCGTACCGTCGACACATTGAATCCATAAGTCACCTCGATCAAGAAGAGAGGGACGCATTTGCCGATATGCTTTCTCGTATATCCCGGCGTTACGATAACTTGTTTTCTTGTTCTTTTGCCTATTCCATGGGCATTCATCAGCGGCCCGTACCTCCTAATGAAACAACCCAATTAGATGCTGAGGAGAATAGTATAAATTTCGCCCATCTCCACCTTCATTTTGAGCCACCCCTCCTTAGGAGTGCCTCTGTGAGAAAGTTCTTAGTTGGGTAAGTTGAAATTTTCATGCCAAAGGGTGGCATTGACCTGACTTTCTAGTTACGAGATGATGGCGGAGGCGCAACGAGACTTAACGCCTGAGCAGGCAGCGGCACGATTGCGAGAATGCAGTGAGGTGCATTATCTGGCGAAAATGATGTAAATTATAGGCTCCTAAATTCAAATGTATATATTTGCTTCATGGTCAAAAGAGTTGGCCACAAATCACGAGGTCCATCCAGTCTATTTGCCATCGATTTGAAGCCACATCGACCAATACCTCTTCTCTTCTTCCGTACCTTCGAAGACCCAGTTGACGTTTTTCACCTCGGAGAAGCCTTCAGATAATTCTGGTTCCTCGTAATTATCTCGGAAGCCGGTAAATGCAGCGTATGGTAATAAAGTGCGCGCTGCCTGGTTTGGGCTAGTTGTGAAATAAATATTCACATGAACAGGGAGAGACACTGACCTGCTTAGTAGCCACAGAGGGTGGTAAGTTAAAGGCTCGATAGAGGTTGTTGTGCCAGGCAAGTTCGATTGAACCCGTGAAATTGAAACATCTGCATCGTAGAATTCAATGCAAGGAAATTGTTTGAGATGAAACCCAGACTTGCCTGGCTGTTACTTTATTAGCTGCGCAGATGTCGAGATAAAATTTCCTGGTGGCAGAATTACGGTTTGTGTTGTCTATTCTCGAGGAGATTAGTCAACGATGAAACAAAGGATGGCATCACTTTCCTATCACACAACTCTGGCCAGCTTTGAGAGCCTCTTTTAAGGCCTTCACGCATTTATCACGGGTTTTTAAGATATCTTGATTTATATGCGTGTATCCTGCTGGTTCGAAATGGCTACGGAAAAAGGAAGATTTTCCCAAACATGGGTATCCTATGAATAGTACGACCTCTTGATTCCGATGGGTGGGTAAAATAGGCGAAGAAGTGGGTGTCACGCGTGGCACTGCCTATTTCATTAGGGATGAATGAATCGGGCAAATGAA
>Ga0307517_10006329_pt1 | contig 17569 bp, 7 predicted proteins | sample 23_EM_MG_FD_194515 | JGI IMG/M metagenome (GOLD analysis project Ga0307517, IMG submission 194515) | Populus trichocarpa ectomycorrhiza microbial communities from riparian zone in the Pacific Northwest, United States - 23_EM | ecosystem: Host-associated > Plants > Roots > Unclassified | place...
TAAACCTAGCTCTTTTAAAAAGTACAAATTATTTATTATATGAATCCTTCCTACCAAATACTTTGTTAAGTTCGATGTAATGTTTTGGGGAACATAATCCTTATTCAAGACTTTTTACAATATCTTTTTATGTGACTATAAACTCAAGATAAGCTATAATAATGAAATCTATGCAAGAGTCTTTGTTAATTGCTCAACTACACTATAATCGCTATGTTACATCAATTTTAAAAATTATATAGCTTCCTCTTTACTCATAGGTTCATTGATTTCATTTTTTTTAACCAACTCTTTTGTATCCTTCCCTATCATCTTTCTCTATTTTTCCAGTTCTTCTAACATAAAAAAACTTATCGCTTCTAGTCAAACCTCTTATTTTATTGGTATATTTGGCGAAGCTTTCATATTGTAATGGGTGTACTATAGTTATAAGAAAATACACTATAATATATATTGCTTTAGTAGATCATCTTTTTCGAAACCATCTTAGGAGAACCGTTTATGGTTTACTTCATGTCGGAAGGACCATTCAATTACCTATATATTGTTGTTTACTCTTTCTGAAAAGATATCATCCCTACCATATTTTCCATCTTGACATCTTCAAACTCCAGCATTTTGAGAGTTAACATTGTCTCTACTTTATAATAATTTTCCTTAAAAAAATCAATATCATGTCCAAACTAGAAGTGAAACTTGCAATACTTTTGAGGATATTTCATAGCTTATACCTTTGAAGGTGGACCAAGATAATTAGCTTATATCAATATATCAAATAACTTACTCATTGTCACTTTCATAATTGCTCTTCTTCTACTACTTTAGAACCATTTGTTATCATATTCACCATTTCATTTTATTTAGTATGATCTAGCAGAGTATTAGTGTTAACATTAAGGCATTATCGAATGCTATCCATCTAGCTTTGATAAACTAAAAGAGCTTGTCTATGAAAGCAAAGCAATTGCAAAGATTATCTCTTACAACACCAGAATGATACTCATAGGTTTAGTCTGACCTATATCATTTAGGATAAGGTGGTAGGAATAGGAGCAACTTTTCCTTTATTATCTAGTTTTTGAACATTTCACTGATAGGTAAAAGGACTAGTGGTAAAGGCTCTTGGTTTCTTTAATGGTTTTTACATGACTGGTTATTGCTATTGTGATGGTTACTAGATTGTCCAAATAATTATTGATCCTGATAAATATAACTAGTTGGTTATCGGGGAATTACATAGAAAATTTAATTTAGGAATTGTCAGGTTATACACGGGGTTGAAAAACTAGTTCCATTGGAACTCTCATGATGGTTTAATATTTTCCTACTACCCCATTGCCTCTTATGCTAGGAATAGTTATTCTCCAAGTTATGAAACTCATTATCCTTCTTCTTACCTGAAACATATCAATAACTTATTGTCACTTCTAGAACTGATCTTTTTCTATTACTTTAGAGCCATTGATGATCATATTCATCCCCCTCTATATGCTTTAGTATTGTCTGGTAGAGGATTAATGTTAACAGTATGGGCATCATCAAAAGTTATCCACCTAGCTTTGATAAGTTGTAAGAGCTTGTCTTTGAAAGCAAAACAATTGTAAAGATTATGTCCTACAACACCAGAATGATACTCACAGGTTTGGTCTGACCTATATCATTTGGGATAAGGTGGTAGAGATGGGAGGAATTTTCCCTATACTAACTAGTCTTTTGAACATTTCACTCATAGGTAAATGAAGTGGTTATAAGGGCTCTTGGTTTCTTCAATGGTTTTTGTATGGTTGGTTATTGGTATTGGGATAGTTACTAGATTGTCTAAAGAATTATTGGTTTTGAAAGATATTGACTACTTGGTTGTTGGGGAATTGTGTAGAAAAATTCAAACCAACAACTATTGGATTATACATAGGGTTTGAAAAACTACTGCCATTGGAACTCTTGATGATTTAATTTTTTATATATTAACCTTTTATTTCTAAGGTTGGGAATAGTTGTTTTCCAAGTTGTGAACCTCGTTATTCTTCTTTTTACCTACGTATCCTCACTTTTTCTATCTTTTTTTGAAGTATCTAAGATCGTTCCTGTAAACATCGACTAAAAATAAAATAATAAATAAATAAAAGCCGAAAATAAAATGGGTTAAATTAAGATTTAGAAAATTTTAAAAAATTATGTTTATGACTGAAAAATAAAGTGGTGAGACACTTGTTATGAGAGGAGAGGATTAATTAGAAACTTTAGGGACAAATTAAGATTTATATAAAGGAGAGGTCAAATTATAAATAGAAGAAGTTTCACGTATAGAAATCATCTTCCCTTTTCCTATTAAAGGCCGGCTGTGCTGGAAATTATAGAGGGGAGGAAGATTTGAAATTTTTCTTGAAAATTCTTAGAGGAAACCTAGAGAAATCAAGGTGTTTAAGGGGATTGAGAGAAACACTCATCATCACACCCTTAAGCATCTAAACAAGAGAGAAAAGTGAAGGAAACCAAGGGAGGAACCAACATTGTTCACGGTAACAAAGGTTTCTAAGGAGAGGTTTTGAAAAAATTTAATTGGTTGGGATTCAAAGACTAGATTAACGCTCAGTAAAAATGTCTAAACCTAATCTAGCAATTTAATACAAAAATAATAACAATTGAGGTAGAAATCATTAAATTAAAGTTCGGGTTCATGATAGAAGTTTAGGGGAAATGCAAATTGATGATGAATTGAATCAATTAGGTTATAATAACTTGTAATAGATGTTAAATTAGGAAGAAATAATGATAAAAACATGGTGTTCCTAAAGGCATTTATAGTCGGCCAAGAGGAAACCAAATAATGTGTAATAGAAATATGTTTACATTAGTGAATTATGAATTATCAATCCATAATTTTGTGTGGGAGATGATTTTAGATAAGTTTAGTTTTAATATATAACATGAATTGATTATATTGTTGTGGATAGGAACTTTAAGGATGATTATTGAATTTAGAGGTGAAAATCATTATAATATGTTGATTTTTCATTAAAGGAAGGAATTAATGGGAAAGAATTCTTGAATAAATCATGGTATGAGGAAGTTATGGTGCTGGCCATATTATGCTTGTAAAAGAAAATTTGTCTAATTCAATGAGGTTGTTGATATTTGAAAAGATTGATGTGTGTGAAGGTATAGACGAAGACTTATAATAGAAAAATATATATTTTATCTCATTTATGCTATTGTTAGTGTGAACTGTGATAAATTTTTGTAATGAATTAGAAATGTATATGATTATGCTAATGTTGGTGAAATATAGTATATGTATGAATTCCTATAATGAGCATGTTTTCCTTGAAATAATTTTGACTATTTTAAATAAATATGAGTTGTGTTAATTGGTTTTAGAAGGTTATATTTGGTGATATTATAATGAATATAACATGAAAATGGTTGTTTTATCGTAAAGCCCTAGATAATAAAATTTGATTGCCTCGTCTCCTAAAGTTTACAAGAGATTAGGGCATGAAAATGATAAAATTTGGGATAAGTTTCTTTATAAAAGATATAGCCAGAGATGTTAGCTTTCCAATGGGACAAACTTTACTTAATTTAGAGTTCTAAAAATCCAAATATGGGTTAACATTCGAGGGGAGGTCAAGCTGAAAACTACATGGGACAATTTCAACAAGTCATGATAATGGGTAATTTGGGAGCATTAATGGCAAAGTTGAGCTTCTCTCCCTTTAGTAAAGATGTAGCATGGAATCTTAGCTTTCATAAGAATCAAGCCACGTTCAAAACTAAATTTCATAACTTTAATTATAATTAAAATAAGAAACAGTTTTTTTGATGGTTAAGTTACATATTAGCCAAAGCTGGCTAACTTCTACTTTGTTTAAGAGTTTTTTTAATGCAAGAATTAATTTGTGAAGGTTGTAAGAATCAAATTTTAATATACATGTGTGAATGAAATTATAAAAAAAATTTCTCTTGACAGATAAACTAAGAAAATGGATGGAAGGAGAAAATGAAATAAATTCAATGAGCATTGAATTGTAAATGATGGTTAAGTTGAAAGAAATCAACTTGGATTATTGTTATGTGAAATGTGTTTGGAAAAAAAAATATTTATGTGGTGTTAAACGATGAAAGGCCTCGGGAGTTGTGCAGCAGCAAGGAGGTACAACAAGAGCTTCGATAACAAATAGGTATTTGACACCTCAATCCTTTTATTTATTAAGTTTTAAAGATTCAATGAATTGTCAATATAGAAAAGTGTTTTGATTTCATGTAAAAAAAAAATTTGAAGCGAAGGAACTAGCTTCCAGTAATGGGACTAGTGCCTAATAATAGGCAAAAGGAACTAGCTTCCCAGTAATGGGCAAAGAAACTAGCTTCTTGATAATGGCATTAGTGCCACCCGGTAATGGGCGAAGGAATTAGCTTCCTGGTAATTGGACTAATGCCGGCAAAGGATAAAGGAACTAGTTATCCAATAATGAAACTAGTGTCAGGGAAATGGGCGGGGAGACTTAACTACCCGATGATGGGTCATTTCCAGAAATGGGAAACAAAAGTAAACACCCAGAAAAGGGTGAGAGTATACTTGTAAATGAGTTAGTAGCATTGGGTCGAGAATGGCCAAAATTCATAATATGTTAGTTATGATCAATTGATTTGTAAAAAAAATTGTGGATAGTGACATGATATAATTGGAATGTAATATTAAAATTGTTCATCTTGTTTGATTAACCTATTAAGCAACTTTATCTCATTATGTTATATAATGAATTAAATTCTAGGTACCTCGCAACCATAAGCAGATTGGTAAATACTTAGGATCCCTTTTGTCAAATTAAATGAATATGTAAACTGTATCTTTTTTGGAATGTAAATCTGACATGTAATAATGAGAATCTTTATGCTTACTAAACTATTTAAATTAGAATATAATAAAAAACTTTTATGACATTATAATCCTTTGTTATGATAGAATTATGAATGTATGTAATTAATGTATGTTGCTCTTTTATAATGGTGGAAAAGTCGGAGGATGAGAATTAGAGGTATTTTCATCCGCTGATGTAATAAGTCCAGGATGATTGGACAATGTTTGAGTTATAACTTGATGACTATTAAAGTGAAATAGATTCTACTCGAGAACTTGGAATCTCGTAGTATAGGAGAGATTCTGCCAAATTTTGATAGATTTTCATTATTGGAAATGTAAATTCTTGAATACGAAAAACAAATTCACCTAATAAATAGAATAGTTACAAGGGAATTATATGGAAATTGCATAAAAATGTTGGGGTTTTTATAGTTGCTTCTTTTATAGCTTATTTTATCCTTTCAACCATTATAACTACATCAATGAAATGTTAAGCTGAACCACCAACCAGATACTCAAAGTATGATGTTCTAAATGTATTTGAGAAAAGTGAAATCATTTTATTTCAAATTGATGAGGGGTTAATTTAGGCTATCATATTTTGCCATCTTTAGGTATATTCTTGGACGGTTTTTTTGGGACCCTTCTTTATATTTTACCAACTTGAATGGTCTGGTGCTACATCCATATTAAATTTGTACTGTCTGCTAAAAGCATGCACCAAGTCTCTCCGTTTCCTAATCTTGGTATTGTCAAACCTTATGTACCAATTCAACACAATGCCATTTAAACTCTTATGAAAGAAATGAATCAATAATTTCTCATTATGTACTATTTCAACCATCTTATTGTAATAAACTCGAAGATGAGTCATTGGATATTGTGTACCATTATACTTATTGTACCCGACATCATGGTGACTCGTCCTCTTTCCTAAAAGGGAAAGATTTTTTTTATGTTAAGAAGTGGAAAAAATCTTATGTTAAAAAGAAGTCACCGCCTAACATTATGGTCATTAAAAACCCTAACTAGTCTTAAAAGTTCTAATGTAAAGGACTAGTTATGCCAAGGAGAAGATATTATCACATTAAAGGATCCTACCTAAGATAAGCTACATTACTACTTGTTTTCTTTTCTTATTGGTTAGTTGTGACTAATTTACCAATGGTCAATCTACTTGGGTGAGAATAGGTTTACTACAATGAGTTAAACTCTAGGGGGGTAAGCAGGTTCAAGCCTATCCATTCTAAAGTCCAGGTCATTGTTATCACTCTCAGTTGCTTGGTGAATTAATGTCTAGAACCATCTACTCTTGATCATAACTTGTGACTATTAATAGTCTATCAAGCCATGTAAATGAATAGTTAAGTGAGGATTGAACCCAGACCAAGTTATAGAAAGAGTTGTTATTAAATATTTTGTTTATGCAACAGCGACTCATTGATAACGACTTGTTTAGATTCATTTATCTTGTAGTACCGAGGTTCACTCATATTTTTTATTGAGTACGGTTTTTGTGCCTTAGTCCTAGATATCCAAGAAGTAACCATTATAGGTTAATCTATTTAAAGGTAGGATGTAATGACATGGATGCTTTAACCTTACCAAGGAAAAATAACACTCTTGATTGACACTTAGAAGTCATTGATGGATATTAGACTTAAAGGCTTGAAATTTTGAAAGGGAGAAATGTTTTGAAAACAAGAGAGATTAAAGTGTTACTCCTCATTAACATTTAAGTTAATAGCTCTTTATAAGTCTATTTATCCCAAAGAGTATGAGTGAATAATAAAACATTTTTTTTATGTGGTTTTAAAAAAGGGAAAGTTTTTAAAAAGGGTTTTAGAATGTCGGCTCATAAAGGCCTTTTTAATGTAGGGCAAACCTTTTGTGGGATTTATAAACAAGTTATAAAATCCAATGCAAATATATGCATGAATATGAACATTATCCTTTTATATAAAACACCACTCATGCATAAATAACATAAAGGAATGACAAAGAACATCAAATGTGAGCAAGATGCAAACTTTAAAAGACTTAACCTAGATGTTTAAAAACCAAAAATAATTGAAAACACATTGAATATATTTGGAATACACATTCATCCATAAAACACATGTCAAAAAACACGTAAAAAAACTCAAGTGTTCACATACAAACGTAATCAATCTTAAAATTTGTTCAAACCCAAAATTTTCATCACAAATACACATCAAAATCAACCAAAAACCTAAATAGTCATTCATAAAATGTTTATTGTTCAAAATAGACCTTCTAGAGTGGATGAGATAGACTGAAAGAGGCTAAAACAATAGGTGGAAGTGGTAAAATAGTTCTGGAACGAGTTGTGTTATGTTGTTCTGAACAACATCAAAAAGGGTGAGGAAAGTTGTTATATTTGTAGATTGCACTACTTCATCTTTCTCTTGGTGGTGGAGTTGTCCATCATTGCCATTCAAATGAGGAGATTGGTGGCCAAAACTTTCTACCTTTTTTGCTTTTTATATTGTTTTTTTCTAGACAACCTGGTTTACGACGCATCATTAAACTCATTGGAGGGGATAAGTGGAGAGTGGTTATATTTTTATGTTTCACCACTTCCTCTTCTTCCTCATAGTGGTAGAGGTGTCGATCACCACTAATCAATGAGAGAGATCCAACACTTGAAAGTTTTGGCTAGCTATTGTTTCTTTCTCCTTGCAGCTTCTCTTCTTTCTTTATTTTGGTGTTTTTTGATGAGAGGAGGCTATGGAAGTTCATCACACATCAACAAGAAATGAGAAATGAGAAAGTGGTTATGGTTGTTGTTGTGGTGGCCAGAATAGTAGTGGTTGGCCAGAATCTAATGAGGTTGAGATGAAGCTGGTTCTTGGTTTTGTTTTGGGTTTTTTAAGGGGGGAAGATGTTAGGGTTTGCTCTCTCAAATTTCAGCTTTTTTCTCTCTTTTTTTTTTCTCTTTTTTTCTATTTCTATGATGGCTAAAGTTTTTATATATATATATAGAAGACATGAAGTTAGGGTTTTTTATATGGCAGCTCTCCCATTTAACGTCACTATTCACTCTTATTTATAGCCCTCTACTCAGAAACATTCTTATTTTTTATATATCCTTTATTCTAATTTTATCCTAAAAATATTCCTAGCTCTCTTCATTCCTCTTGTTTTTCATTTTAGCCCCTTCTCTATTTTGCTCTCTATTTTAATCTTTTAATTTCTTAATTTTTTTAAATTTTTTAAAAAAAAAATCAATGTCAATGTCAATTCGATAAGAATAGTAATTAAGAATTATGAAATGAATGTGTTAATAGCTAAAATGCATCAAAAGCATATTTTTGGATTTTTATTTCTTGGAAAGACATTGAAAATTGTGATACTGACACAAATGCATTGAAAATCTATTTTTGGATTTTTTTTTAATTTTTTAAGAAGAAAAAAATAAGATAAAATAGTTAAAAATCACAAAATGGGCGAGCGAATGGCTGAAATGCATTGAAAACATTTTTTTTTACTTCTTTTTTTGGAATATATTTCGAAAAGGGGATCAAATTTTTATTATTACAGTATTTATTAAATGTTTTGAAAAGAGACTCGTTAATTTAATGTTTTCATATTCCAACTTCAAATTATAGAGCATGCAATTAGCTTCCTTTGTGTAGAAAAATTTACAGGGAGACATTCCATATATTCACTGAGTTAGATGCTCCACATGATAACAAGGCTTAAATGGGACTCGGTTTTTCATACAAATAAGATTTAGAACACAATGCACAGAAAAATGTTTAACGAACTTAATTGTTTTTAGGACAACAAAAAAAAGGTCAATGCATACTATCTAGCACTTATAAGTTCTTGTCTCAAGCAATTTAAATAGAATGTCAAGGATATTTTTTTTTAAGGTTGATTTCCAATTCTAAAAACTTCCATCTACTTCTGGCTTCAAAACTAAAGAGAGATTGACAGAGGTCCTTGACTTGAGTAGTAAACCTAATGTTTCTCTTGCTTCCTATATCTAAGCAGTTCTTGTCACATTCAATCACAGATCTTCTTAACATGATAATCTTTCTTCTAGTATGTTTAGCAAAAACAAATGCCTACATGTTCAAAACTGTCCAAATCCCTGTTTTTTTTATATAAAATTCAATACCACGGATTCCTAATTTAAGAAAAGCATTTCCAGTTTCCACCAACTCTCATGTTTTTTTCCTTTCGTTTTGCACCCATATTCTTATTTCCATGATATCACAATGAACATTTCAAATTGGTCTTTCAATGTATTAAATCAAAAGGCCCAACACAAAAAGATTTTGAACAAAGCTTCCAAAACAATGTTAACTTCGATGGTCTCAAGATTTCTAGCTAATCCAAATATTAATACATCCTTAAACAGTAATTATTGTCTTAAGAAAATCAGTAGTTATACAACAATTAGAAAATGGAAATTGGCAAGTAAATCATGAGAGACTTCTGTTGCATCTTACTCGTTGAATAAAGAAACACAAACAACAAGTTTATGGGAAAAAAGAGAAAAGGAAAGGAAATGGTGCAACATTCTGCTTAATCATGAATACTGATTTGGCAACAAAATTCTGAAAACAATAGCCCAAATTCTAAAACTACCTACAAAAGACAAAAACCCATTTGTGTTCTGCAATCAACCCAAATTTCAAGAGTAATGATCCTAGATACATATTAGATATAGGTATAATGCATTAATTAAGCTGTAATATTCTTTTAAAATCTTAAACACTAAAATCATGACTTTATAAGAGCAAAAATTTAATAAGTTATCAACCACAATGTAAAAAATCCAATTAGTTTTCATGAATTTATTCTTAATTAGGAACCCTAAGTTTACATCTTGATAACTCAAATATTACAATGCAAATAAACTGAGTTCAACGATCAAATAAGTAAGGAATCAACTAAGTTAAACTATCATAACAAACTTACAAATAATCAGTGAATTAAATCGCCTGGATTTAAAAAACAAATTAAACTTGACTTACCTATCAAAATTAAACTACAATCATAAACCTAAAATAAAATAAACTATGAATCTAATAGCATGGGTTACAAATAAGGCTAGACTAGCATCGAAAACCTAAAAAAAAATGCAGTCAAGGAGAGGATGTTTGGATTTAGAGAGAAGAATTTGATTTGGGAAGAACTAGATTAAGGTCAAGGCTAAAAAAGGGTAGGTCAAAGGCTTTAAACAACCTAGTGTTAATGGTTAAACATGATTAAGCCCATGTTTGGTATTGCGATCTAAATAGATATTGGGAAAAATTTGAATTTTTTTTGTTTAAAATTAGTTTTTTTATGTTTTAGATCATTTTGATGTGCTGATATCAAAAATAATTTAAACAAAAAAACATTATTTTGATGCATTCCCGAGTGAAAAGCACTTTCAAAAGCAACTACTACCACACTCTCAAACACCCCCTAAAGTGGCATCTTTTGGTCATGCTTAAATTCAATTTGATCCCTCAACATCTCCACTTTTTTAGTTTTAATCCCTGTTTTTTGGTAATTTTCTACTTTAGTTCAAAGTAGCTTTAATATGATACTTTTTTCTTTCAATTGAACCCTTAACTAACCTAAATAAACCCTCATGGTTTGTCACTTTATACATTTCATTCTTTGGATTTTTTTTTATTTGTGCAATTTATATCAAATTGGATTTAAATTCAAAGCTTTTTTTTCCAATTAAGCTCTTAATTGACTCTTATTAAATACTCAGATTTAGCCACTTGTTACAAATTCATTTTTTTTCCCAAAATTAAACATTTTTTACCAAATTGACTCCAAATTTTGGTTTTCTTCTTTAATTAAATCCTTAATTGATTTGCTATTTTGGATATCTATTTCATATTCATCCCTAATTCATTGATTTTTCTAATATTTGCGAAATTAAACCAAATTAAGCATTTTTTTTCTTTAATTTTTCTTCAATTGAGTTCTGAATTTCTACCACGACCATTCTTGAATTTTTAAAACTTTCCAAACTTAAATCATTTGTTCAATTTTTCCCCTCAGCTATTTTTTTATGTATCTCTTAAAATGTTTTATGTGCTAACTTAATTTGACACACAAAATTTAATAAAAGTGACAAAAATAATGAAAAGATTAAAATTAACCTAATTTATTGAAAAGGCATATTTTTTAAAAATTTTCTATTTTTTTAAATATATAAAAATATGAAGCTCAAAAATTAGATTATGACACCATCTTGTTTAGTTACATTTCTAAACAAGGTTCAATGAACCACAAAAATTGTATTAAATAACCTTTTTATAATGAGCGAACCTAAGCTCAAGATTATGAGAAAAATAACAAGAGAAAATAGAGTTTTAAAACAAAAAAAAAAAAAAAACAAAGCTTGAAAGTAGGTGAAGAAGAGTAAAACATTATGCATAATTTGTGTAGAAAAAAACAATCAACCAAAAACACTCTTATTTAACCTTCTTTTAGAAATAATTTAAGGAACCAAAACTAATGGAATTCCCTCAACTAACAACTTTGATTATCCTTCATAAAAACATAATTAAACATGATAATTGTTTTTAAAGAGCTGAAAAAATTATCTAAAAAAATTATCTAAAAACTGTAGAGGTTATGAAGACTTAGCTTTGAAAAAATTGAAGAAGTTGATTAGACTTATTCCATAGGCTGAACAAAACAATGAGTTGGAGAAATTAATTATCTATGGATTAGACCCACGCCTATAAAAATATTTTTTTGTGGTCTAGAAAATTATTTTACAGCAAATAAAAATTCCAACCTAGATCCGACCCGAGCACAATTGCTCCACAAACCTATAAGGTTGGAATATTTACATTGAAAAGCACATTAAAACATTATTTTTTGTACTTTTTTATCTAATTTATAATATATTTTAATATTAAAAAAAGTATTTCAAAATTATCCATATTACATTAATAAGAATATTGAGAAATAATGTTTTACTACTAAAACTTTTTAAAAAAAAACAAAAAAAAAACTTCTAGCCAGTTTGTAGGAAATAAAAGTTAAGAAAAAAATTATTTTTTGTTGTTTTATTCATTTTTTAATGTTTTATTACTATAAATATTTGGAACTATACATCTTAGATTGGTAAATATTAATTATGTCACAACCCATTTTTTACCCCATTTCCAATATATTTTAAAAATAATAAAAACTAGAAAAAATCAATTATAATAGAAAGGATAAATGAAAAATTAGAGGGGGAATGAGAGGAAAGAAAGAAAAGGAACTAAGATGATTGGGAACTAAAAACCATAATGGAAGATCATGCAAAAGAGAAAAAAAATAAGAGATTCAAGAAAAAATAGAAAATTATAGGGAAATCCTAATTCAAGAAGTAAACAATATAAAGGTTTAATTTTATTTTTCTGGTTTGGATTTTTTCATCTTGAGAGGAGCTAGACAATATAAATAATGGAGTACGTTGAACACCAAAAAAAAAAAAAACAGAGAAAGATATAGGCAAGAGACAAAAAAAAAAAAAAAAACAAAACTCTCTTCTTTTTGTAAAATTACCTAGCCGTGGAACCATAAAAACAAGAACAACAAGAAGAAATGTTTCATCTATCATGCAAACTCTAAAGAGAATATAATAAAATTGATGGGTTATAAACAAATAAGTGAATTGTAGAAAAATGAGGGGGATACCATATAAAATATACTATTCATCATGCTCTCTCAAAAACCCTAACCTACTATCCTAAAAACTCTAGCCACCATATAAGAGAGCCACCATAAAGTTTTTGAGAAAATATAAGCTAAAATAGGGAAATTTAAATCCTAAAAAAACATTATTCATCTTCCCTAACCTTTCCCATAAAAAAAAACCCTAGCTTTGTATTTTTTTCTCTCTAAACCCAAAATTTAATTCCTCGATTTCTCTCACCTTTAACCTTCATTTCTAACAAGAACACCATCATTCTCTTCAGGCTAAAGCCCTCTAAAAAAGCCCTCAATAAATTACATTCAATAACTCATGCATCATCATCAATCCAAGAAATAGAGAAAACAATCTTAAAAACTACTATCTTCGATTTGTCTCTTCTCTGACCTTTAAACCAAACTAGATCACCCTCATTATTCTCTTTTTGAAGAACACTACACATCCATATAAACTCCATAACCAAATAACCTCAATATGACCATATCTAAAAGTTAGAAAAAAAAAATGGTAGAGATAAAAAAATATCATCGTCGCTTTGCAACAACATATCTCCCTCATTAGCAGAAGGTGGCCTGCACCTCCACCACAGGAAGAAGGATCACAACCTAGCACACCTCATGGGCTCCTCTACTTATTGGCCAGACACTGATGGTGCATGGAACAACAGACCAAAACTGATAGCTCCCTCCTAACATGTGGCAGTCATGCGCCGACACTATTTTTCTTCTTTTCAACAGCGTTTTACCAATGTTCCATCCATTTTTAGTCCTTCTAGACCACCCCTAGAAGCTTTATTTCAAAACTCAAACCTATCTTGAATAATTATCTTGCTTTATTATTGATTTTGATCTATTTTATGATGATATTTTAAGATTATGAAATACATTTGGTTGAATCCTTTAAATTTTACTTATTGTTTCCTTTCATGTTCTTGGTCATTCCATCATTATCTTTAACATTGCAACATTTTTTCTTGGTGTATGAACATTGACCTATTCAACAATAACATGGTCTTTTGGTTCAAATTGATAGAAAATCAATGCTCATTCAAACATACATTTACAATGGGTTTTATAACTTGTTTATAAAACTCATTAAAGGTTCAACCCGTATTAAAAGGCTCATTGGACTGGCACTCCAAAATCTTTGAAAACCCATCCTAGGTTTCTAAAAACCCAAGTTAAAAAAAAATGTTTTGTTATTAACTTTTGGTATTTAAGGTAAATGAACTTAATATTGGTTGTTACCTTGGTTATTAAAGGGAGTAGCGTATCCATTTAATTTTTCAAACAATAAAATTTTAAGTCTAAAATTCATGAGTGACAAATCAAGATAATTAAATTTCCATTTGAATATTCACTTTTAACAAAATCAAGATTATTAAATTTTTAGTCTAAATATTCACCAATCAAAAAAACTAGAATTATTAAATTTTCAGTCTAATATTCATCGATTACATTTAAGTATGAATCGAGAGTATTAAGTCTTCATTTAGCAAATATTATGAGTGAAACTCATATTCCATAGGAAAGGTGAACCTCATTAAAGCACATTTAATTGACCTTTCCTAGTATTTGTGTTAGGTTTAATAAGCCCTACATAGGCCTATAGATTATTCACTCACATAAGTTTATCGATAATTAATCAAAAGTTATGATTAGGAGTGACCAACCTTAGAATTTTCAATTCACAAAGTTATCCAAATGTAATATCTGGGAGTGACAAAAATAAACCACACTTTATAATGGCTAGGTTTAAATCAACAATCAAGATTTAACTCATTGTAGTAAATTCATTATTATCCTATAGATAGACCATCCATAGACTAGGCACAACAAATTATTAGGAATAAAAGATAAGATAAACAATGTAGTCTATTTTAGATAAGATGCCTCAGGGTAATAATATCTTTCATCTAGTATAACTAATCTTTTATCATAGATCTTTGTTGACTGGTTAAGATTTCTTAATGATTATAATAGCTGACGATGACTCATTTTCACAAAGTTAGGATATTGCCCCCTCTCACATGTAAAAAAACCCTTTCCATGAGGAAAAAAGATGGGCCACCATGATGTCGAGTGTGATAGAATGGCGACTCCACTAGGAACTTTTGGACTAAACTTTTTTTTTTATCTTGTTTGTTTTGTTTACTTATTTATCATTTTAGCATGCACCTTTATTCATATCTCTCATGCATAATGTATATTAAATACGAATTTGTTCCTTCGCACATGGTGCACTACACTTTTAGAGCACACACCCTAAATTTTAGGTTAAGTAGAGGAGTAGTGGTACCCTAATGGCTTTCAGCCTGGGTAAGACTCTTAAACCATCAATTATAATATAATTGTCTGCTTTTCAGTGATTAGTATGCACATCTAATGCTAGTTACAACCTATGCTTTCACACACCTTGTAGACCTCATGTCGACCTCATGATGATGATCACTAAGCAATGAGAGACCTTTGTTACCAGGTAATAATGGCTAGAACTTATCTTTAGGATAGACTTTGTGTAATCTCATAAAGGCAAGCCTAACATGTAAGATCTTGAATTTCAATACTTTTTAGTAACAAATGGCCACCGCACAAGAGATTACCCCCAATAGATTTCAACAAGATTCTAAGTTATTACAGCTGACTAAAGGGAACCACCCAAGACTAAATGCTGGTGGGCTACCAAAAATCTCAACTTAGGCAAAGCTTAGCAATGATCCCCTCATCGGAATGATAATGGCATTAGGTTCCTACTCCCCAAATCTATGACCGGTAGCCATTTATCATCCCATGCTAGGTTAATCAATATCCAATATATCATTTTTGTGCATACATACTCATATATTTTGTATTCATATGCTTATAACTATCATATATATCATCTTATATGAAATATAGGTCCCTTGTAATCCAATTCCCCTTCAAAATCTACAACACATACTCAGAAAGCATATAAAACATGAAATGACTAGCCTCATAATGTCATGTGTAATGCTTTTTTTTATTCCAAGATAACTACTTCATCAATAACTTTAGTATGCTAGTAAAGGGTTTCAAACCTTCAACTCAAACTTATAAGGGTACTTTAGAAGTAATTCCAGGATATGAACAGGGAAGTTTCTCAACTTATAGTCGAGCTGGATCATGAACTCTAATCTACCCTAATAAGAATTAAAGCATATTGTTTGGTTGTGTAAATTATCTAACCTTTAAATAATGTTATAACTAGTACATTACATGGTTAGGCTCAAGTGTTACAACTATCACCAAATGCTAATATAACTAGAGATATTTTGACTTTAAGAATTCCATTTGAATTTCATAACCATATGATGAGATGTCAAGAATGCTATGTGAATCTAGGCATTAGATATTAAGGCATCAAGAGATGGGATTCTTTTGATGTCAACAAAAAGTGGTGATAATCTCAAGATATGACAATAAGCTTACTTGAATGCACTAATAAAGTTGATGCTTTCCCACCATTCTATCATAGTATGGAAACTACCTCCAATGGTTTATGTTATCAACTAATGAACTTTGTATTGTATTTTTTAAAGTAAAGTCAACTTCAGGTAATTTTCATAACATTGTTCTTGCGATAAAATGATGTGCATGTGAAACTAATGTGGCATTATCTACCTTTAGTTGCATTTCACATAGCCATACATGCTTAACTTTAAAATTTGGTATCATTCTTAAGAAGACTCTGGCTATAACTAATGATCTATATGGAGTTTATTTGTTGGGAAAGGAGGCAGTTACACTACATTATTTTCTCAATGAAGATTTATCTAAGGCAAATGCAATTCTTCTCCTACTTGAATCTTTATTGTCAAAGGATGTGATTGCTATAACAAATGCTAGGAGAGAAATCAATATGGAAGTATCTCTAATTCAAGGTCAAGCCACTCACTAGTCTATTGTTTGAGAATTAAAAGAGGTTATTTAAACATTCAAACCTTTTGGTAACATCACTTGCATCATCCATGCAAGAACTACATTCAATGTTGACAAAGTTTGTGTAGACTGCTAGTCTCCATGCTGGCAATCTTCATAAAGCTCCTAAAAGGTTTGCAAAAATTCAGGATATCAAGACATAGATGTTTTGGTTGGGAGAAGCTAATATGAAAATAGAAGAAATGTTACATTGTCCACTCTTTTTTAATCGAACTTTGCCATTTTTAACCATGTATTTTTTAAACATGTTTTACATGTGTTTTGGGACTACATTACATCTTTAAATAAAGTATGCATTTTTCTTCTTATTATTGTTTTGAAATCAAGAAATTTTTTTTTTGTGAAAGTTATATTTAGCATTTTATTTTTGTCCATGATTGGATAGGTATAATGGCAAATTTACCTAAAAATTTCAACAAACTCCAAAGTGTGTCGTGATGCTAAGAGGTAAACCCAACCTTTTTTATACTTGAAATATCCCTATTTGGAGCCTTAAAAGTCATTGTGTCCTGGTAAACCTCGATCTTACCTTTATTTAGGCCATTAAGACCCTTGTCATTCCAACAAACCTTAAAAAGGAAGATCTTGCTGAAAAGAAAGAAAAACAAATAAGTGAATGATAAAAGATGTTTCCAAACAAAATCAATTGATACGGCTACATGGTAATAGTGTGCACTTGTATTCTTATATATGTTTGACCTTAAAGTTCTTCAAATCGATCAAGCAAGGCTAGCATTTGTATACAAAGACAAGTTTGGGTTTGAGATTAAAAAATATCATCTTTGATATGTTATTCACAAGTAAAAATACAGCCCTTGTTTTCTCCTTTGATCTTTGAATATTTCTTGAAATATAACCGTGACTGGGATCACCCTTACATTAAGGGTATGTTTTGAAAGATAATTGATGACATTCTCCGAATTGAAAGAGATAAGAGAAATGTTAAAAGAACAAGAATGTTACATAAGAGAGCCAACAAATAATCAAGTAAAAAATTCAAATGATCAAATGAAAAAAAAATGAAAAATGATGATTAAAAAAAAAAGAGAAAAA
>Ga0307517_10006330_pt1 | contig 17567 bp, 10 predicted proteins | sample 23_EM_MG_FD_194515 | JGI IMG/M metagenome (GOLD analysis project Ga0307517, IMG submission 194515) | Populus trichocarpa ectomycorrhiza microbial communities from riparian zone in the Pacific Northwest, United States - 23_EM | ecosystem: Host-associated > Plants > Roots > Unclassified | place...
ATGGAAAGGGAATAACTTTCCCATATAAGGATGCCCTGGTTCTATCTACAATCCTTTTTAACCATCAGGTATATCGAGTATTGGTGGATAAATATAGTGCAATTAACATCCTCTCTTATGAAGTAATGACACAAAACAAAATATTCCCTTTAAGGTTAACCTTAGTAAAGGCTCAACTTATTGGGATAAAAGGCTTAGACATACCATTGAAGGGCGTCGTAGAAGTCCCCATCACCATTACCACTCCCCTAAGGTATGCCTCCCTCCAATAAACTTTCATGATCATTGATATGACCTTGGCCTACAACGCCATCCTGGGTAGACCTCTTCATCATTAGATCAATGCTACTATAAGCACCAGTTGCTTAGGACTGAAAATCCCAACTCAAAAGGGAGTTTCCACAGTTCAAGGGAATCAAGTAACCTTAAAGTAATGTGCCTTTACCTGTCTAAAGGGAACAAAAGGCTTTAGTATTGAACTAGCAAGGTCCTTAAAAGAAAGAGTGAAGATCAGAACAGAAGCTGTTAAAGAACTGAGGAAAATCCTTATAGGAGGAAATGAGTAAGCGGTCATGAAAATAGGTTCCACCCTAACACAGACATATAAACATTCACTAACAAAGCTCCTCCATATCCAAATATCTAATTTTACAATGGGCACCTCTAACTTTCTAGGAATCAGTCCTAAAATCGTAACTCATTAGTTGAAGGTGGACCTTGTTATTCACCCAACCCACCAGAAAAAGAGGAATCTGGGGGGTAAAACATAGAAAGCAATAACACAAGAGGTAGATAAGTTCCTGATTATTGGCTTTATTAGAGAAGTAATGTACCTTGCATGGTTAGTGAATGTAGTAATGGTTAAGAAAAACAATGGCAAGTGATGAATGTGTATGGACTTCACAAATTTAAACAAAGCTTACCTAAAAGATTGTTATCCTCTACCCAAGATTGCTCGTTTAGTTGACTTCACCACTAGTTTTGAATAACTAAGCTCATTGGATACCAATTTTTGATATCATCGAATCCTCATGCACCTAGAAGATGAGGGGGAAAAACTTTTATAATTGAAGGGTGACATTTTGTTATAAAGCCATGCCATTCGAGCTCAAGAATGCTGGGGACACTAACTAACAAATGGTAAACAAAATATTCAAGAACCAACATAGAAGAATTATAGAGGGATATATTGATGAAATGCTAGTGAAAAGTGTCATAACCCAAATTTGAATTTCCAAAAAAATAAGAATATATAAAAAAAAAACTATGAATGAAAAATAATTTGAGAATTGGGTCAAGACAACACAAATTGAAGGTTCAGTGACTAATAAGGAGGAAATTATAAATTTGGAGGTCAATCTGGCCAAAAATTAGGAGAATTGATAAGTTTAGGGACTTAATTAAACTTTGAATTAGTTTAATTAATGCAATAAAGGGGCTTAATTAAAGAAATAAAGTTTAGGGTCAATTTAGGTCAAAATTGCAAGAAATTAAATTCCAAGAACCAAAGTGAATAGGTGCTAATACTATAGGGGGGTTAATTGATTTTTCTAGGGATAATTTTGAAAGAATTCAAAGTTGAGGAGCCAATTAAGAACTGGATTGGTTAAATTTGAAACCAAGGACTTTTGTAAATGACTCTGAAATCTAGGGATCCAATTGCAATTGATCCAGGGGTGAAATTAAAAAAAAATGAAAGAAGATTTCCATGAATAAGGACCCAATTGCTAAATATCAGAACTTCAGGGGACAAAATGAAGATGCCCATTGCAGCCGAAGAAACGATGTTGTTCCAAGAAGGATTGTTCATCCTCTTCCTTCTTGGAATAGAGGAACCCACCTGTAAAAGAGAAACAAAGAATGAAAAATGATGATGGCCTTTGGTATACCCATCAACACAGCCAAAGTCATCTCATGTTTCCAATCCTCCTTCGCCCCACAACATGTCTCTAGTGTTCAAGTTAAAACCCATCACCAACAGTTCAACCATGGCAGAACTGTTGGTGTCTTCAATCCTTCAAACACAAACAACTGCATTTATCTTCATCCTCAGAATCGTTATCCTAGAAGAGAAGAGATAGTTATCGATAGACAACTAGGAGTCTAGCCCTATAAAAGCCAAATGAAAGGCCAGAACAAGGGGACAAAAAAAATATAAAGAGAACATGAGAGAGGCAGAAAAGGAAGGAAACTAGAAAGAAAAAAAAAAAAAAAACCAAAGCAGAGAGAAGGAAGACCAGAGACAAAACAAACAAAAGACAAAAACAAAGGTGAAAAAAGTAGCATTGGCCAGCTAGCGTACCATCGTCATCGACTTTGTCTCCACCAAACTAGAAAAGCTTTTTTTTGCCCCCTCTTTCAATTTTAATTACTGTGGTATTGTTGCAAGCATGCATGAATAATTCACGCATGCTTGCTGCTATGGCCAGTTGACCCAATGTTTTTGGGGCTAAAAGTGTGTTTGGTAAAACATATTCTTATGCCCTTTCTCCTTTTTTTTTACTCTTTTTTATTTTGATATCTAGCCAAATAGGCCTTTAAAGATATCAAAAAATTCTGAAAACATTTGGAGACCCTCTTGGATTTAATTGTGGGTCCTTCGCACTTTTTCGATGACTTTGACATAGTATCAAATTGTAGATTTATACTGTGAAATGCGAATATGCAATACATATATGTCTTTTTTTTTTCTCTTAAAAAAATAATAAAAAAATATGTTTTGCTTTCAATTCAAACTTTACTTGTTTATTCACTGGCACTAGAGTCAGGAATCTTTTTATTAACTAATGCCAAAATTATAAATACTCCTGGTATTCACTAACGTTAGAGGTAAGAATATTGACACTAGAATTGAGGATTATTTTGATCTCCAATACTCATTGAAGCTAAAGTCCACAATTCCATACTTTTTTTTACTTAATATTTCCCAACGCTAGAGTTGGAAATATTCGTGGTTAAGTATTCACTGATACCAGAGTAAGGAATATTATACAAAGATGATAAAAAATAGAATAAAACAAACCCTTAGCAATTTAAGACAAAATCACCAATGCAATCTACCTCAGGTAAGATGTTTTAGGGGTAATAGTATCTTATCTTCTCTTTTACGTAACCAGTCCCGTACTATATAATTTTTGTTGACTAGTTAGGGTTCCTAGTGATCATAATACTAGGTGGCGACTTCTTAAACCAGACCTTTTTCCCCTTTAAGAATAAGATGCCAAATATCTATTCTTTTTCCTATAAATTTTTAAAGGTCGTCGTGATGTCAAGTGCGACAAAAAGCATGACTTTTGAAGAATTTCTCTTAGGCCTGAAAGAAGTATTCTTTATACTTAATCATATCATCATTTTAATCTTAACCCTTCCAAGTTTGTCTTTGTCATCAAAGGTTGAAAGCTTTTGGGTTTCTTAGTAAGCAGTAAGGGAATCGAGCATAACCTAGAAAAGATCCAAGCCATTCATGACATTACTCCTTATCAGTCAGTAAAAGAGGTTTACTGCCTCATATGGAGAGTGTACCATTGGCCGTCCTCAATAAATTTATAACTTGTTTGGGATAGTGTACCCTACCTTTCATCAAAACTCTGAGATATATAGCCAATTTTGAATGGACTCCAAATTGTTAAAAGGCTTTTGAGGAGTTAAAAAATCATATTTCATCTCCCAATATATTGTCTCAACCAAGGAAAAATTAAAACCTTTTCCTTAATCTGGGCGTATCGAACTCAACGGTAAATGTCGTTATGATAAGAAAGGATGGGGAAATACATCTTCCAATTTACTATTTCAGTTAAACTCTCCATAATGTTGAAACAAGATATTTGAAAATGGAGAAAATGGCCCTCACTCTAGTGAGCACCTTTAGGAAGAAAACCATACTTTCATGCTCACCAAGTCAAAGTTTTGATAGATCAACCTCTATAACAAATCCTTTATAAGCTAGAGATGTCTGGACGCCTAGTGAGATGGGCTATTGAATTGGGAGAGTTTGGACTTTAATACAGACTCAGGCTAGCTATAAACGGTCAAGCTTTGATAGATTTCATTGTTGAATGCTCTTTTAAAGGTTGCATGAATACATTCAAATCCCTACTTTCAATCATAACTTCCTCTATTAAACTAAAAAATCTAGTAGAACATCCTTTGATAATTCTCATTTGAGAATTGTATATTGATGGTTCTTCCAATGTTAATGGAACTGGAGCCGGGGTAGTATTTGTTAGTCTTGAAGATTAAGTATTTGAATATGGAGTCTGCTTCGAGTTCCTAGCCATGAATAATGTATCAGAGTATGAACCTCTCATAACAGGATTACACCTTGTAAAGGCCTTGAATGCATACCCACTTCAAATTCATAGTGACTTCTAGTTGATGGTTGGTTAATGCCAAGGAATATATGAGGTTAGAAAACCAAACATGTAATAATATCTTCAAAAGGTCCAATCTTATTTCTCCAATAAAGTTGAAGGAAAAGCATTTCAATCACTCGTATTCCAAGGAAAGACAATCACCAGGCAAATCTTTTGTCTAAGTTAGCAAGTTTCAATCCTGTAGGTATCCCTACAGATATCTAGGTTAATGTTTTAGAGAAATTGAGTGTGGGTGAAGAAGAGTTTGTCATCGTTCCCATCAAGCATAAAAGAAGACTGAAGAACTCCAATCATGCATTCCTTGCATACTAGGGGATTACCCTAAAATAGAAATGAAGTCATTCATCTAACCAGGCGAGCTGTGAGGTATTGCATCATTAATAACGTTATATACTGAAGAGCTACCTCAAATCTATTGTTGAAGTGCTTATCTTTAGAAGAAGAAAAAACACTTATGTTTTGAGATAAATACATGAGGGTATATGTGATCTATACACAAGTGATAGAGCTCTCATTGCTCAAACTACATAGGCAGGTTTCTACTAGCCAACCATATTACATGATGCCATAGACTTAGTGAAGAAATGTGACCAATGATAGAGGTTTGTCTTAATCTCTCATCCAGCATCTACAAAAATGATCATTATAACCTCCCTTTGATCTTTTTCTCAATAAAGGATGGACATCCTTTGTCCATTCCCTAAGGCTATTAGCAAAATATTGTTCATCCTAATGGTTGTCGATTATTTCACCAAATGAAGCCTTAATGGAGATTACCACCAACAAAGTACTTTCATTCTTCTAAAAGAATATCATAAGCTAATTTGGACTACCCAGAGTTTTGATAACTGATAATGGGACAGAAATTGACAACCACAAGATAAGAGAACATTGTTAAAGGTTTCATATTGATCATAGGTTCTCTTTAATGTCACATCCTCAAACCAATGGTCAAGCTGAACTGACTAATAGAGTGTTTACTTAATGCACTCAAGAAAAAAATAAAAGAAGCCAAGTCAGAATGAGTAGAATTATTAAATGAAATCTTATGGGCTTAGAGAACAACTTAGAACACATCCACTAATGAAATCCCTTTCCTACTCACCTATGGGATTGAAGCCATGATCCTAGCTAAAACAGGATGTCCAAGCCATAAGGTGAGTTAATATACCTTAGAAGGGAATGAAGAAAACTTTAGAGCCAATCTACATTTCTTGGAAGAATCTCGCCTGACTACTTCTATTATAAATGAAGCCAATTGGCTCAGAACTACTCGGTATCACAATGATTGGGTAAAAAAATAAAAGATTGAAGTTTGAAGATTTGGTCCTAAAAAAATTAAAGGCCATAAGCAATAGAGAAAGTAGAGTCAAACTACTTATCATTTAGAAGATATGAAAGGAAAGAATCTCCCTGACACCTAGCATTTTGATCATCTAAAATTGTATCATAGTAAATAGGAATGTAAATTTCTAATCTATAAATGTTTTCTTATAAATAATAATGTTTTTATACAATTTTGGTAACGCATATGGGCAACAGCCCCACGATCTCTAAGTGTTGATATGAGATCTCCCTAAGGGTAACAACCTTATGATTTTAAGGGATTGATATGAGGTCTTTCTAAAAGCAATAGCCCTAAAGGGATTTTTGCGAGGTCTCCCTAAAAGAAATAGCTTCATGATCTCTAATGGATTGATATGAGGTCTCCTTAAGGGAAATAGACCCACGATCTCCAAGTGATTGGTATGAGGTCTTTTTAAGGGTAATAGACCCACGATCTTCAAGGGATTGATATGAGGTCTCCCAAAAGGCAATAGCCTCATAGTCTCCAAGGGATTGATATGAGGTCTCCCAAAAGGCAATATCCTCATAGTCTCTAAGGGATTGATATGAGGTCTTCCTAAGGGCAATAGCCTCATGATACTTAGATCCCTAACAAGAAAGTCGTTCTCAAAATTATAAACTTGACTATTAGAAAAGGACTCACTAAAGTCCATTTGCATTCCTTTAAAGTGGTTAAAGAAATACAAGTTGAAAATGGATCAAAAGAGTTTGTCCCCTATGGTCTCTATTAAGGAGACAAACTCTCCATACTTGGTGTAAAATTCTTGGGATGAATTCCTCGATGTTTCCATTCTTAGATGAGAATTCTAAGCCTCTTCCTTAGCAGCCCTCAACTCCTTCCTCAAGGCCTTCCTAGAATCCCTAAACTTAGTTACTATTTTTTCCAATGAGTCTATCCAACTATATGCCTTCCCAAGCTTTTCCTCAGTTGAGTTCAAGAGGTAAGCATGTCCTTTTATCTCCCCTCATAGTTGGGCATAGGTAGAGTTAATAGTTTTAAGTTTTTATACCTTTATCCAATCAGTGTGATATTGCTCCGTGGCCTTTTCTATGGCCTTTCTCTCCTTAGCCCATCGAATTCCCGAATGGGCACTTATCATAAAAGTCTGAGCAATAATATACAATAAAATAAATTCAAACTATTATTAACTAATAGTAATTAGTATGTTAGAAAATAGGGATTGTGTGAGGATTGTTCATACCTGGAAGGCCATTTTCCTAGTTATAGCTAAGTGACACTAATAACTAGGGTCTGTTAGTGCGTTGAAATCATAAAGAAATGTGAGCAGCCTATCCAAGGTGTCTATCACCTCTAATCCTCCAGGGCCAAAGGTTGACCTCCCTTAAAGAATAGAGTCCATCATGTTTTTTTCCTCCTCACGAAGGTTGGGAAAGTAAAGAGGAGCGCAATCTAAATTAAGCATGGAGAAGAAGTCCTCTACCCTAATGGCATGAGGCACTTGGATGGAAGACCTAGTGGGCATAAGGACTAAGCTATTTTGAGGAGGAATCACTTCCACATTAGAGTTAAAAGCAACAAATACTCTTATTCTTTTCTAACAAGAAGCAACCTTAAGAAAGATTGAAATAAGAAGTCCTCTACCTAATGGCATGAGGCACTTGGATGGAACCTGATACGATCTAGGCAAGGTCAAATTCGGATTTTGATGTAAAATGTGCAACTATCCAGTTTTACAGCAACAATCTTAATTCTCAATTCGATCGTTGGATCGGGCTGAAATTTTATATGGAGTCTCCTGACATGTTATCCTACCTTGGGTTACAATTGCAGATCAATCGGAGTTCAGGAAGGCATTGCAATATGGGTCAACAGAAGCTGTACGAATTTTGTTATTTACTTCCTTTTCATGTGGACTTCCTATTTGGCTAGGATTCTTTTCCTAAAAGGATGTGGCAGCTTATTTTGGGAATCTCCTAATTCTTCAAAGATCTTTAATGGGCTGCAAAATAGTTTTCATGTGTGGCAATGATTCATAAATGTTTCAGAATCCTTTTCTTACAAGGATTCCATATTCATCCTAGCTACAAAAAGGAAAGAAGATTTCAGAATTAATTCTACATTCAGATTTCATTCTCCTAGCTTATATGGGACTTCTAAAGAGCAGCAAATATGATCCTATCATATTTAGGATATTAAATTCGTATTTATTATTGTTATTATTATTTTCTTCTTAGTTTAGGGTTTATTTATATTATTTGGGTTTAATTGTAAGTGGGCATCATATAAGTCTACATAAGAGGTCCATTAGGGTTTATTTTAGTTTGGAGTCACTATAAATAAGGGCATAAACAGACATGTAAGGTTAGACAATTCAGATTAATAAAACTTCTTCTTTCCCGCACTTTGTGTGTGTGTGTGTATTGGTGAGATAATCTCTCTTCCATGGTTCTCTAAAGAACTGAAAATCGACTTATCGAAGAATAACTATCTTCGTGGCGTCATCCTTATACTTCTCGTTTGTGAACAATATTCTTTGGGTGGGGGTTTTCCGTTTCCAACAGTGTTGGTGCCTAGGTACAAGTGTTATCTTTATGTCACACTACTATCAAACCTGATTTACTTGACTTTCCGGGAATTGATGTCTTTGCGTGTGAGTTGTGTGACCATGTGATCACGAGGTTCACATCATTACTTCTCAAACCATATTTAGTTTTAAAAGCAGTTTTTCATTTATCACTTTCTTTCATCCTAATTTGATGATAACCACTTGTCCAATCAATTTTAGAAAAAAATTAGAACCATGCAATTCATCCAACATATCATCTAATCTAGGGATAAGATGTCTATACTTTACAATGATATTATTGATGGCTCTGCAAGCAACACATATTTGCCAAGTATTGTCCTTTTTTGGCATTAGAAGTACATGAATTGCACAAGGACTCATGCTCTCTCGAATGTAACCCTTTGACATCAACTCCTCCACTTGCCTTTGTAGTTCCTTAGTCTCTTCTAGGTTGCTCCTTAAGCTGGCCAATTAGGTATAGCTGTTTCTGGAACAAAGTCTATTTGATGCTCAATTCCTCTAATCAGTGGTAAACCACTAAGTATCTCATCTGGAATGATATCTTCAAATTCCTACAAAAGAACTTTAGCAACACTAGGAACACAAGAATTCAAGCTATCAGAATTAAAGTATGCCTCTTTATACATAAGTAAAATCATGGGCATCTCAGAAAAATAAGCTTGTTTAATATCATTAGGTTTTGCGTAGAAATTAAGGTGTTTCCTAACTTTTTTTGTACACTCTTCTTTTCTCACCCTTACTTTCTTCTCTCCATTCGAGGCCTTTAAACCTTTTTTTTTTTAGTTTGCAGAAACCTTCTTCCCCCTTCCTAGTGGCTGAAACATTGTCCCTTTATTTTTCCAACTCATGACTCACTTTATTTTCACTTTTCCTCCCTCACCATGATGTTCTGTCTGGAGTTGTTTTAAATCAAAATCCTTCTTCAACCTCATCTGCTCTTCATACACTTGCTTAGGTGACAATGGTGCAAGTGTGTATACTCTACCATCCTTCTCTAAGAAATATTTGTTCTTAAACCCATCATGTTTGGCTTTTCTATCAAATTGCCAAAGTCTCCCTAATAACAGATGTGTAACATACAGAGGAACAACATCACATAAGACTTCATCATTATACTTGCCTATTAAGAATCTAACAAACACTTGTCTATTTATCTTAACAACACTATATTCATTCAACTATTGAAGTTGATAAGGTCTCTCATGCCTTATAATACTCAAACCCAACTTTCTAATCAAAGTTACACTAGCAATAGTCGCATAACTACCACTATCAACGATCCTATTACATACCTTATTTTGGATTTGACATCTAGTATGGAAAATATTCTTCCTATTATGTGCATATTCAACATCACTATCATCCATAAGTGGTGGCATATCATCACAATTAGACATCTTACTAGTAAATTCAATCTCTCTATCATCCCTCAAAATCATGATTATTTGATTTGCACATTCTAATGCATAGTGTCCTAATCCTTGACACTTAAAACATTTAATATCCCGATTATGCTTCATTTGCACTTTGGTTTTAGACTTTTGTTTAGTGGCCAAAACTTGCTTCTTTGGGTTGCTAGGTTCAACAACTTTAGGAGTCACTATTGGCTTTGATGGTGCATTACCCTCTCTCCTATAATTTATCTTCCAACCTAAAGAAGCACTTGAATAAGCTCCTACGTGCACTACTCTTTCTTTTCATCTGTTTCTCCACTTTAATAGCCAAATGTATCAAATCCTTTAAGTCCATATAAGGTTGTAATTCCACCACATTAGCTATGTCTTTATTCAACCCACTAAAAAACCTAGACATTGTTACTTCTTCATCCTCAATAACTTTGGCTTTAATCATGACAACCTCTAACTCCTTATGATATTCCTTCATACTCTTGAAACCTTGAGTTAGAGTTTGCAATCCATTAAACAATTTTCTATAATAGTATTAATGAATTAGAAGGCATACAATATATTATTGGAAAGGTATGGATGTCTAGTTTCTAGCCCAACTAGAATCGCATCAAAATTCGACATGTAGCTTTAGTTATGATCAAAATAGTAGTGAAAGGTCAAACTGTCCGATTTGAGTCTTCCTATCCCAATCCTTGTGTAATGGCCTAGGTTCCACCAATAAGCCTTTCTTGAATGTGAATCAGATTAATCAAAGCTTTCTCTTTATTATTCATTACCCTCTTGAAGTCCACCTTAGCCCATGTATCTTGAAGAAGCCCATTGAAAGTCTCTTTGAACCTCTTAGCCTTAAGCCTTGTGATTGGACCAACTAGAACCTCCAATTGATCCTTTGGTGTTGCTTAGATATCATCATTCTCTCTCTCCTCAAAATGATTTGACCTCTAATCATCACCTACATCAAAGAAAGAGTGATCAACAACATCAAATGTAACACTAACACTATACTCACCTAGTAGATCCACTTTCTAGGTATTGTCATTAATCCTTTCTATGATCTAAAAAGAACCATCTCTTCGAGGCATTAATTTGGATATCCTTTGTTCAGGAAACCTTTCTTTCCTTGTATACACCCAAACCCAATCACTTGGTTCAAACCTTACTAATTTTCACCCTCTATTAGTCCTTGAATACATATACTAAATCTAGTTCCCATTTTGGTGTTGCAAAGTCTATGGAAATTTGTTTTATATTAGGCATAATTAGTTTCACACTTAATGATAATTTAATATTATATCTTGTGTGTGTGTAATCATAATCCTCATTCATTAAACAATTTATCTCTTACTATACCCTTATCTTTGTAAATCGATGCCATAATATCCAATTCTATGAACGTACTAAAGTTGTCTCTTGCCTGAACCACACTTTAATCTATTACCAATCATCTAGATTTTTCTTACTTACCTATTAATCAAAGCACTAATCCCATTACCCAGAGAATTAGTCTCTCCATCCACCCATTAGTCAGGACACTAATCTCATTGCTTAAAGAATTAGTTTCTCCAATTACCTATTTACTAGGGCACCAATCCCATTCACCGGAAAACTAATTCCTCAAATCACCCATTAGTCAGGGCACTAATCGCATTAAACGGGGAATTAGTCTTTTAAATCGCCTATTAATCAAGGCACTGGTCCCATTAACTTGGGAGTTAGTTTCTCAAATTGTCCATTAATTAGGGCATTAATCCCATTCACATGGGAATTAATCTCCAATTGTTTTTTTTTTCAATTCTTCCAATTTAGATTAAGATACAATTAAAGAAGACTGAAACTAATATTCATATAATTAACTAGTTCTTTTTAATGAGTCAAATACCTACCTGATGTCTGCGTGCGCGAGCTAGTCCCCTATTGATGATTGGGTTCCACGGCCTTTCTTATACCAATAAAATCAATACATCATTTGTCATTTATCTACCATAACGAATAGTTTCATTCTCCATATAAATTTCAATTTCTCACTTTATTCGCATAAAATATTCTAAATTTTAGTTATGTATAAATATCCATTTATTTTTTTTTCATTCATTTTTACTTTCAATCAGCACAACTTTATACAATTTATTTACTAAATCTAACCAAATCCAATTCTTTTACAATTGGATGAACATATTTTTTGTCCATAAGAGGTAAAATTCTCTTTTTATTTCTTCAGAACCAATCTATTCTTAACTTTTGGATATATCAACTGAATTTGTTTAAGCATACTTTTCCACATTAATAAGTTCAAAATTTTAAAATCCTCCTTCATTTAGCAAGCATTGACCGAAACTATACAAAGACAGAAAGTGAGGATTTTTCTCCTTTCTTTTGAAAATTTGAAATTTCCTACCCCTTTTCCATCTATTTACATTTATATAACTATAATGCCATACAATTCTAACCAATTGCATCAAATTCCCCAATCTATCAATTTCTTTCCTTTTGGCCAAAATCTAAGTATTGAGGGAGGGATTTTTATCCCTTCTATTCTTGTAATTAAATCATTACCCAACTATATTCCATACTTACAAACATTAATCAAACACAATGGAATCCATTCATCAATCAAACAACACAATTTAATTCTCACATAACCCAAACATTTCCAATTCATTAACTAATGTGAACCCTGGTAAAATTTAATGGAATTCAAGAACCAAAGATCTATCTAATCCAAGTTTGAGTATGAGATTGAGCTTATCACAATGGAAGACTTGCTTCAAGGCAATAAGACTATAAATCATCCAATCACAACGCCTACACCTGAAGACGATCAAAAGAAGTATAAAATTAGTAGCAAAGATTGGTCAATTTTTTAAAGAGTTGAAGTTCAATCTAGAACCAAGAGAGAATTTTTTATTTTGCAAAATTTGGCTTTTTCAAATATTCCTTATAAAGCGTACTTATACTATAAAGCTAACCCTAGTTTCCTTAATTGGTCACACATAAACTCAATTTAAATAATACCAAAACCAAGTTAAAACTAGCCCAAACTAATTAAAATAAATAACATAAACAAGTCTAAAACTTAAACAAGTGTTGCCACATAAATCAAAGATAGATTGATAGCCCAACTAATTAAAATAAGACAAGGTCGGTTTTTCTCGTAATCTGCTGATAACATCAAAGCTCAACTTCAAAATGGTTCTATCTCGTCTCAATGAATTAGAAGGCTTTCCATATATCATTAGAAAGGCATGGAAGTCTAGTTTCTAGCCCAACTAGAATCGCATCAAAATTTGATATGTAGCTCCAGTTATGATCAAAATAGTACCGAAAGGTCAAACTATCCGATCTGAGTCTTTTTATCCTAATCCTTATGTAATGGCCTTGGTTCCACTAACAAGATATTCTTGAAAATGAATCAGATTAATCAAGGCTTGCTCTTTATTATTTGTTACCCTCTTGAAGTCCACCTTAGCACATATATCTCGAAAAAGCCCATTGAAAGCCTTTTTAAACCTTTTAGCCCTAAGCTTTGTCACTGGACCAACTGGAACCTCCAATGGATCCTTTGGTGTTGCTTGGATCGCATCAGTTCTACTCATGCATATCCTTTATAATCTAAGCCATTAGTTTCTATAAGCCCTCAAATGGTGGGACTTAGTAACATTTCCCTTTAGTCTTCTACTATATTGGATACCTCGGGGTAACTTTCCCATCAACTTTAATGACAGTTATGACTATGACAAGATGTTTTTAGGCTCATGTTATCTATTTAAGCATGTTTTTGGAATAATTTGTGCCAACCCGGTGGTCTTTGGAATAAACTCCTCATATCATATCTATCGTAAGACCATATTGAGGTAAAAGCTGATAAAACATCAAGCTCCTATCAGTGAGAGACCTAGGGGTAGTAACCAAAACATGCTAGATAGAAGTAGGCATATCAGGTCCTCTAATAGGAAGGAGATTTGCTCAAACTTAAAAACATTAAAGCCTATGTAGTTTTTCTTGATTTCTTCAATAATTGCTCATCAAATTTTTCCAACTTTAAGTATAGATGCCATGGAGTACTAAATAGACCAGAGACTCTCCCATTTATCATATGATCCCATTTATCATATGAGTCATTATCCAAATGAACAATAATTGTATGCAATATCTTAAGTGGTTTGGGTGTCTGCTAACATTGTTACTACTAGATTGAATTTGAGAATGTTCACTCTTGATCATATTAATAGTCTTGAAATCAATCATCATCTCTATTGACAAAAAAAGAAGAAGAATTAAACCATAGAAATCCATAGCCAAAATTCTTAAACAAACCTCACTTTCCTCATCATATAGTTTTTTTTTAATATAGACTCTATTATTTTCCAACCAACCATGATTACCACCTGATCATCTTTCCTTCTACCTTCTTACAATTTTTGTAAGTAATCATGACATAATTGGATGGGGATTACTCCTTTGGTGTGTAGAAGTAAATCATCTCTTAATTCAGACAATTCAATAAAGAGTCATACTCCTCAAGGGTAAGTGTAAACCCCCAGTTAAAAATAGATAAATCTGGGTTAAATAGGGTAACTATCAATTGAAAAATGATAAATTAGGGAGAAAATCTTATGAATTTAGATGAACATTTCTGGGAGATTAATTTAAAATTTAGATAAGCTAAAGTAATAAAATAGTATGCGAAATAGTGGTTAACGATAAATCATGAAAACTCCCTAACTAGGTAAAAATAATAATTTGGAGGAAATTTTGTAAATTGAATGATATTATGTGTAAAATAGAAGGAAATGTCAAATAAATCAATGCAAGATCCTTTGCGTGAGAAACATCAAATTTTAGTATAATTCCTATGCACAATCACGCTATTGGGACTAAAAGTAGTAAAAAAACTTAGAAATGTTTTTTTGATAATAATGAATAGGAATCTCCAAAGAATTAGTCTAAGACCCAAGATGATTTAAGTAAATTATATGGTATGCGAAATTCAGATTTTTGGTGCGAAATTTCCAACTGTCAAGTTTTACAATATTGACCATATCTCCAAATCCGACCATTGGATCAGGCTGACATTTTATGTAGGGTCTTAAGACATAATGTTTTACCTTGGGTTAAAATGTGAGGTCGATGGAGTTCAGGAAGGTCTTGAAAATAAAGACACAATATTGGGTCAGTGCAATAAACTAAAATTTAAGGGGGGTAAGTTGGGGTATAATAGTAATTGACCCATAAAGCCTAATGTCACTATGCTTGTTGCTACTGTTTATGTGGAACAATAGCTAAAAAAAGAGAAAGAGGTTTCTCTCTTGCCTCTCTTCAAAAAATCACCTGATAAATCTTTCCAAATTATGAGATTGAAGTTTGCAAATAGGTTTGTGAGGAGAGAAACACTTTGAGGGTGAAATTAAAAAGCTTTGTTGGAGGAGAGGAACTTGAGGAACAAGTATAGGTGATGAAGAGGAAGAACAATTGAAGAAGAAATTGGTAAGAACTCTTTAATTTGAACTCGAAATTGTTGATAAAAGTGTTCTTCCTTAGTTTTCCTCCTTGATTTCATAGTTAGTAAAGGATAATTGAAAAGCGCCCAATGTTGTGATTCTAGGGTTCTTGAAAATGTGTAGGAAATGAGAGTTTCTTTGAACATGGAGTAATGATAATGGATGTTGTGATGCTTGAAAACACTTAGTGTGCTTGTCAAATTTATCTCTTATGTAATTAAAATTCTGACAGTCTTACTAGCCAACCTCTAGTCGCAATTACAACTTGAAAAGAATGTAATTTAGAGTTGGTGTCTTTATAAAAGTTGTAGGTATGGATATTATCTTGTAAGTGGAACTAGCTCAACTTATTTGGAGCTGTAGAACTCCAAATATAAGAAAAACACTGAGTAAAGGTCCAGACCGACATAATACTGGATAGATTTTGGGTGCTACTGTAACTATTAATGTTGAGCCTTAAAACGATGTACTTTGGAGTTGGTGTCTTTATACAAGTTGTAGGTATGGATGTTATCTTTTAAATGGAACTAGTCTCGACTTATTTGGAGTTGTATAACTCCTGATATGAGAAACACACTAAGTAAAGGTCCAGACCAACATAGTACTTGATAGTTTTTGTGTTACTGTAATGGTTTATTTTGAGCCTTAAAAAATTATAATTTGAAGTTGATGGCTTTATAACAGTTGCAGGTATGGATGTTTACTTCAAATAGAACCAATAGCGACTTATTTGGAGTTGTATAACTTCAAATATGAGAAAAACACTGAGTAAGGGTCCAGACTGACATAGTACTGGACATATTTCTTATGCTAATGTAATGAGTTTAGACATGTAGATGGCAAAACTGGGTGTTGTGTCCTTCATGAAAGTTGTAACCCTATGTATTAGCTTTCCATAAAGACAAACCATGCTTGAAAAAAAGTTCTAAAACTTTAGTTATGATTAAAACACCGAACAATGTTTGGGGTTGGGTGGACTAAACCAATTAGGACTACTCAAGCTCTAATCTTTACTTGGAATTTGTTGTTGATTAAAGGTTCTAACACTTGGAATGATTTAGTAAAACAATTGATGAAATGAACACTTAATGTTAATACCCATGTTTCGGCCTAAAGAAATTTAGATGGGAGAATCCTTGAGAATGTACATGTTGAACTTGATTGTGTACTACTTGACAACATTGTGATGAACTTGATGAGGTTATAGAAAAGAATATGATCCTTGAACATATTTAGTAGTACTTTGTAATTGGAATGCATAGAAAACCTTATGTCACGCGATAATGAATGAGAATTTGATGTTGCCATATGAAAAACATAAAAATATGCTTGTTAGGGGAATGACATAGGCTTCGACCACCTTAAGAGAGGATAGCAAAGAAGGACCCTTATGAAGATAGTAATGAGTGATGGTTCCTCTTTAAAATGTTTGATAAATGTGTGATATTGTCATGGAATAGAAACATTACATGTTTCCCTTGCTTTATAAACTTTGGAAGTGAATTTGGTTTTGTTTTATGTCCAAAAGTAGGTTGAAGTATGGTCTTTAGGAGAAAAACTTGGTATTGACCATATGCGTGAATTTAGGAAAAATAAATATTAGAATGACTTAGTTTTCGTTGATGATTTTCAGTGTCAGAATGACTTAGTTTTTCATTGATGATTTTCAGTGTTAAAGTGATTTAGCTTTCATTAATAATTTTCAGTGTCAAAATGACTCAGTTTTAATGACAATTTTAATGTCATAATGATATAATTTTAGTAGATAGCCTTCATTAAAATTAGAGATGAATGTCTTGTTACAACATTATCACTGTACAATTATACAAACATGGGAGATGTTTGAATGAATGTATATGTGTTCTGGTATATGTGTAGAAATGGTCTTTGACATTACCTAAATAAAAATGTACTAAGTAATGGTCATTTTGTGTATTAGAAAGCGCGATCGGGATCAGATCTTCGACCAGGCAAGGACATACTACGGGAGAGGCAGATAGTTAGTTTCCACCTTTAACTAATTATTATTAAATCCTCAAAGTATTTATACATAATGTTGCTACCCGATTTCAATCGATTAAAATTACTCATGAAACACAATGAATAATGATGTGATTAACTTTAGCTAATGGTATCTGCTTGACCGCTTTTTATGTTCGGCTTGTTTTAACTCGCAAGTGCACGAGTGTGCGATGTAGCAATTAACTCGGTAAGATCGAGGTCATATCCACAGAGAGCTAGATCTGGAAATTAAGCTAGGTAACAAAAAAACTCAAGAGAAATTAAATTAACAATAACTTGGTTGAAAATAATTGATGGATTTGTTTTCAAAGATGAAAAAGTGTAAATAGATTTTAAATGACAAGAAAAAGTAAGTCTTGGTCCAAATCA
>Ga0307517_10006331_pt1 | contig 17567 bp, 14 predicted proteins | sample 23_EM_MG_FD_194515 | JGI IMG/M metagenome (GOLD analysis project Ga0307517, IMG submission 194515) | Populus trichocarpa ectomycorrhiza microbial communities from riparian zone in the Pacific Northwest, United States - 23_EM | ecosystem: Host-associated > Plants > Roots > Unclassified | place...
AGGGCATCGTTCGCATAAAGGGCTTGCAAGGCCAGGTTTGTTCCAGCTGAGGGCCCCCCTCCATCACCGTTCCCACAAGGCCGTCGGTGAGCGAGAGAAGTGACGGGGAATATGTCGGATCTTGAACAGAGTTTGCAATAGTCTACGAGGCGCCAGATTTCATCCTTGCTCACCATGACAGGCGGTTAAACTGTGCTGGCTATGTCAGCGTTTACATCTACCCAGCAGAGTAAATCGTTGTCATTTCCAATTTTGTTACTTGCGGCACAGCCTGCACCCATCTATTTGGAGGGGCTGCCCAAATCCTGCTGGTGTCGGGAACGGAGGATGAGGTTGTGTGCGGGTGGGACCCTCCTCATACGCAACAGGAATATGAAAGTCATCTGGTTGTGCGAGCAACCAGTTGGTTGAGGATAAACCCGAGACTGGATCGATAGCGGAGTAGGCAGGCATGGGAAGAATGGTCAAACTGATGTCGTAGTCCACAACAAAGCGTAACATGACAGCATAGTGGTAGTTGTATCGAGTAGCACAGGACGGTAGATCACGACAAGTTTCAATCTCCAAAAAGGTCCTGTGAGAAGGGAACGGCAAAGATCTCCCCTGATCCAGGAAGGCTTCTGCATCCAGCAAACGTGTAGCTGACGAGGGTCCGGGACGGCGATGCAGACGACAATGGACATGACTGTTGAGACTACAAATTTTACACGTGACAATCCACTGTTTCATCGAGGCCTTCAAAATAATCTGAGGACGATTGGCAAAAGAGCAGATACCACCAACCTCGCCAGCCCAATATGCAGGACGGGTAAAGGTTTGGAATTCTTCATCCATGTGAGTAGTTTCGCCAGTCTAAAGATCTGTTGCCTAAAGCGACGGCGGAAGGGCAAAGCAGCCACGTCTTCCGATATAGCCAGCTTCCCCGGTCATAGGTGTCGACCCAATGGCAATGGCTGCTTGGTTCAGGGGGAAACATGTATCTTCAAGCTTTAAATCCACGTTACCAAATGATTCATTGTCGGCGTGCATATCCTCAAAGGTTTTCAAGAAACAACTTCTAAACCTCTGGATGTCCTACCGAAATCTCTGATAGGTGAATTCCATGCATGAGCAATTGTCGAAGGACAAAGGTTTGCATTGGCCTTAGTAATTCGTGCAACCACGTTGCTCTCACTTCCTATTATGAGAATAAGTTGCGATTCTATTGGGTGTCGAGTACTTCGAGTTGAACGGGGTGCCAAATTACGTCTAATGTAATGCCTCCTTGGCGAGCTCAGCAGCATAAGGGTTTCGCGGGTCGTTGCGCCATTGAACGGCTGCGTAAACTTCAGACAAGAAGGGAAATCTTTCAAAACGAACGACTCACATCTGACACCTGAGTCCTGAGCTTTTGAAATCAAGTAAAAAGTGACACCAGATGCAAGCATAAAAGGCCACAACGGTTTAACGATCTGTGAATAGTGAGGTTTACCGCATACCGAGGAGCTTTGAAAAATTGGACGAACGGGAGTGGGCCATTTGCGAAGACCAAAGAATGCCATTGTTGCTTGTGAAATATCTATAGAGTAGTGGAATGAGCACTCGGTTTTCTTTTAAAAAAAGAATGGAGCGAACAAGTTGCACTGTTAACGTTGTGGTTGAGTTGGCGGATGAAATCGTTTGGTGTGAGGTGTGTGGGAAACACCTTCTTCTTTCTGTCATACTATTACCATGCCTTGGACACTGGCATGAACTCAACTGTCAATTCTGGGTTCTGCAAAGATCTGACTGCTGCATAAGTTAACTGGATTGTCTTCTGCGACTTAGACATGTACGCCCGATTGTATTCGAACTCTTTAGCTTTCTGACCAGACACTCATCTTATAGCCAATAAATGTCGTCTCTTGGAATTCTGGTTTCAAAGGCAACAGGGCCACCGTCAGCACCAAGTGGTGTCCCACCACCCGTGAGTTTTTTCTTTGCATATTCTTCTCGAGTTACTTGGCTAACTTTTTTGTCTATTTAAAGTGGCGCCAATTCACATTCTTCGACGTTGCAGCTATCAAGGATATTAACGACTTAAATAGCACGCCAGATATCTTCAAAGTACATCCCTTTTCTTTATTTTTTGAAAATTTTATGACTTCTGATTAAGGTCACGCCAGAAATTGCGACTGTGATATCATCGTCCCATGGCGTTCTTGTGGCAGACATCCACGGAAGTATACACCTCCTCAACCGCAATTTTGAATCAACCAACAGTTGGGTTGCTCATATAGGCGGAAGGGTCACCCATATGATTGAAAGGGAGGGGGTTTTAATTACTCTTGGTGTGCGTCTTGCCGATTTTTTTTTTTTTGGGATTCATCGTGAAATTTACGATATACTGCAGGAAAAAGATGGTGTCCGCTCACCATTGCTCGCAATATGGGACCTCGGGAACCATGACAAGAAAACAAATGCACCTCATCTACTTAGGTTGATCGAAATCCAGCTCAATAATCGTCTCCACCCTGTACTTTTCTATTCATTTATCTCACTGTGAACCTTCAAATTGATTTTTTTCCCAGGTCACCACTATTGCGGCATCCGAACCATTGGCCCACCTTGCCATTGGTCTTGGTGATGGAACAGTCATTCTGTACAAGCATCTTGAACAATCACTCGCTTCGTCTACCTCGCTGACTGCCTTGCCAAAAGGCCGCGCCATTCATGAATCACCTACGGAACCTATCACTGGTCTTGCCTTTCGCCAACCGGAAGATGGGGTTGCTCATCTATTCATTGTAACCACTAACCGAGTATTGGCGTATCACGTTTCTGGGAAAGGAGCCAGTTCTGCTGCAATTGTAGTAGATGAGATTGGCTGCGGGCTAGGCTGTGCAGCTTTGGACTGGAAAGGAAGGAATATGATAGTCGCGAGAGAAGAGGCTATTTATTCATGCGGAATCGAGGGACGGGGAAACTGTTATGCTTATGAAGGTATTTACTTTTATTTCCGCACTCCCTTTCTTTGCTAAACTTGAAACTCGTCCACTATAGGCCACAAATCCAGCATCCACGGACACTCAAATTACCTTGTCATCGTTACCCCGCCTTTTTTCCCCACACTTACTTCGCCATCCGCGACAGTTCGAAACCTACTTGCTCGCTCTCCCAACGCAGCGGAGACGGACATAACGAAAGTCGTCATTTTCGACCCAGAGAACAAGCTTGTTGCATATTCTGGCACCTTCAAGCAAGGCGTCAGAGGAGTTATTTCACAATGGGGGAATGTCTACATCCTTTCCACCGATGGTAGTGTAAGTTTTTTTTCGATTTCAGGGAAGAAACTGGTTCTGAGTATATTTCCAGCTCATGTGTCTCAAGGAAAAGTCAACATCCGAAAAATTAGACATGTTGTATCGGAAATCGCTGTATCTCGTCGCGCTGAACCTGGCTGCGACCCAGAATCTAGAGCCATCGAGCGTCGCTGACATACGCAGACAATACGGAGACCATCTATATACCCGAGGCGACTACGACGGCGCTATGAATCAGTATGTGCAAACAATTGGCCACTTGCAGCCTAGCTATGTCATACGGAAGGTAAATCGATAACTTTTATCTTTTCCTTTGTATGTATTCATTGAATTGGCTCCCGTAGTACCTCGATGCTCAAAGAATCCACAACCTCGTCACCTATCTACAAGAACTACATTCTGTTGGCCTCGCCAACGCTGACCATACAACTCTCCTTTTGAACACGTACACAAAACTTAAGGACGTTTCAAGACTCGAGAGCTTTATTAAGACTGAATCAAAACGAGATTCAGACGAGCTTCCTTTCGACTTGGAAACAGCCATTCGAGTATGCAGGCAAGCTGGCTACTTTGAACACGCTGGGTATTTGGCGCAAAAATATGAAAGACACGAAGATTATCTACGAATACAGATAGAAGATGCTGGAAATTTCGGAGATGCTCTTGCGTATTTGAGGCGACTTGGTCCCGAAGCTGTATGTTCCTTTACAACTTCACATTTTTTCGTTCCTTACTTACTGGATATCCTCAAGGCAGAGACCAATCTCGCAAAGTATGGTCGAGCTATGCTCCAATCTCTTCCCGTTGAGACGACTCAGCTCCTGATCGACCTATGTACCTCGACTGGTCCCCTTGTCCAGGATTCTGTCGCGTCGCCAGCTGAGGTCTTGCCTAGTGCGAAAGCTGCTCCTCAAGGACCATCCTACTTGTCTTACCTCGCACTGAACAGAGGCTCAACAGCTGCGACTGTAATATCCTCCGAAACGGCCACACCTCCTTCACCGTCAATAAAGACCATTCGGCCAGGAACCGAACGAGAAAGTATTAGGCGATCGGAATCAGTTTATGAAGCCGCACCCGCACCAGAGGTTTCGTACCCAACTGCACCAATCATAACTGCAAAAGGTCCACTACAGCTCGAAACCGCCCCAACGAACACGTCGACTGCCAACGTGATGCCAGGTACATTTGCCGTACCAGCCAGGCGTCTATCTCCTCGAATATACTTTCACCATTTCGTCGATCACCTGGATGAATTTGTTGTCTTCCTCGAAACTGTCGCTACCAGACGATGGGACCAAAGCGTTGATGACCAAAAACCTGGTTCGATCGAATTATACTATGCTGGGGCAGTTAACAATGATGACGTGGAAGGAGAAGATGAAACAGTCGGGTTCGTTGAAAATGAGGATGATATGGATAAGGCAGATCAAGTGGCAGTCTGGAATACGCTTTTGGAGTTGTACCTGACCTTGCCTTCGCCACCTACAAGAAATGGAGTCGATGGGTCTAGCAAATTTGACCAAGAGACGATGCGAGAGAAGGCTTCGCGGGTGCTTCGAAGCAAGACAATTCCCTACGACACAATGCATGCCTTAATGCTGTGTTCCACCTACAACTTCACCCAAGGACTTGTCCTGCTGTACGAGAAGATGGGAATGTACGAAGATGTTCTACGTTTCTGGATGGACAAGCATAACGAGGGATCCGATTCGAAAGCCTCCCCAAAAGTTATTGAGCACCTTATGCACTATGGTGCTGACCATCCACATCTATACCCTCTGGTTCTGAGGTTCTTGACGTCGACTCCGGAGCTGTTGAAGAAACATCAGGAAGATTTGAAGGGCATTCTTGAGTATATTGAGGAAGAAGGTCTAATACCTCCACTCGGAGTCATTCAGGTTCTTAGCAGGAATGGCGTTGCAAGCGTAGGCCTGGTGAGAGAATGGCTGGTAAAGCAGATCTGTGACACCCAGACACAAATACAGAATGTATGTTTATTAATTCCTCTTCATTTCCGTCGTTTACGCTCCTACAGGACCAGGATCTGACCAAATCATATCGACTCGAGACTGCGGACAAGCTCAAACAGGTTGCAGATCTTTCCAATTCAGATGAACCGAGAGTGTTCCATGTCACAAGGTGTTCCACCTGTCTTGGTCAACTGGACCTTCCTAGCATTCACTTCATGTGCAACCACTCGTATCATCAAAGGTTCGGAGTTTTATTTCTTCTTCCTGTACTCGTTGCATTAACTTATCCCAATCCCAGATGCATAGCAGAAAACGAGACTGAATGTCCTGTCTGCGCGCGAGAACACGGCGTTATTCGCGAAATTCGACTAAATAATCTCAGTCTATCCGATCAGCATGATGTTTTCCTATCAGAGGTGCAGGAAAATGGTTTCGAGGCTATCGCTACAGCATTCGGGAGAGGAGTCTTGAATAATCCCAAGATGGGACCTCAGACGAGCATCTAGCTATTATTTAACTAATCTCCTATTGCAACTTTCATTGTACATTTCCACTCCCTCGCATATTAGATACATAATACGGATTTGGACAGCAAGAAAAATAGCAGTCAAGAATATAGTGTTCTTCAACCCGAGCTCCATGGTTGGTATCCGGCTGGGTGTTGAATAGGGTGATTGGCTAAAGCCTGCTGTTGATATTGGATGCTTTGGGGCACAGGATGCAAGGAATGTGTCGGTATATTAGAAGGAGGTGCAGCAGGGGTTACAGGAGTCATCAGTATGTTCTCCCGATCCAATTTATCTGCCACGTTTGCCAATAACCTGGACACCAATTCCATTCTTGGCCATATCTTCCTCACGATTTCCATGTTTCTCTCTCTCACGAGAGCTTCGGTATCAATCCGGCTTTGGGTAAGCATCGGTTGGAGGTGTTGTCGGATTAATTGGAGGATTGGTTCCTGCAGTTGGGATAGTATGTAGGCCGAGGTAGGTGCGACTTCCTCACTCGACGGAGTGGCAGGTGGAGAGGGACGAGAAACCGAAGACAGGTATGCTTTGAGGGCTGCTTCGAGAGTTTGCATCGTGCTCACATTGGAACCACGCTGCTGAACATAGCCTTGTAGACGTTCGTTGACCTTGAAAGAAAAAAGTAAACCAGGAAATAACAAATAAAGATATTCAATACCAACCTGTGCAACTTTGTTCTGCATGGTATCTCTCTGTTTCGTCTCCTCCACCAACTGAATCTTCAAAGACTCAATCTTCGTGATGACCTCCGAAATCTCATTGCCAACCTCCTTGACATCATTTTCCAAATCCTCAGCATCAGCATTAACTTTGGTCATCTCCTCTTCCCTAATCTTCTTCTCTTTCTCCCTCCTTTCCTTCTCCTTTTGTTTCCTTTCAGTGTTGTATTCCGAGATCCTGTTCTCAAGCTCATCCCTGAAGGAATTTTTGACCTCTTCTTCATACTGGTTGAGTTCATTGTCAAGATCAATGATCTTCCCTTCGAGCTTCTCCAAGCGAATGCGGTAGACCTCTAATTCCTCACGAGTAGGTAGGTCAGGATCGACTACTGGTCGTATAGCAACGTCTTCGCCTTCCAAAAGTCGTTGCCGTTTGCGGCTCGGAAGGGATCCAGAGGCGTCAGCCACAGGCATCTTTGGTGTTCCGGCAACAAGGTTATCATCCATATCCATTGGGTCCGCATAAATGTCATCGTCATCATCGCCTGCTGGAAGAGGGAGAGTCGGAGGATTCGATTTCATCGCGATCTCCCCAAGTATCTCGCTCATCTTCTGGGCCGTATCATTCAACTCCTGGACATGACGAAGAATATCACGACGTTCCTGCTCCCCCTGTTCGTCCGCCTTTGTCGATGGAGGAGGACCAAGAGGCCAAGACCCTTGCTGTATCAATCGTTCAACAGCATCGTCGTGCGTCTTCTTCACCTTGCCGCGATTGGCAATAACCTCGGCGAGTTCGGCATTGTATTTCCCCTTTTCATCGTCGCTGAGTGAGGGGAACAAGTTGGACTGAGAGATATCAATGGCATATTTATACATTTCTTCGCAACGTTCTAAATCTCGTTTTGCTTGATACGCGTCTGCAAAAAGCCTGAAATATAGTCACAATGAGAATTTTATGTCTCAAATATTGGATAGAAGAACACGTACTTGATCCTTTCTTCCCAGATCTTCCGTTTATCTGCGGGAATTGGTTCCACCACGCGGGTTGGTATTTTGATGCTGAGCCTTTCAGGAGCCCCGGGCAAAGGATAACGCGGTGGCGGCGGTGGCTGACAGGGTGGCGTCGAAACTGGTTGAGGAGGAACTTGTACCGTTGTCGATGTAGAAGGACGGTCTATCAAAGGCAGTTTTGCACTGACAAAGCGCAGCCCAGGAACCCGTTCATCCAACACCACCGGTGGGGAATTCTTGTCGGATATCACATCGGGTGGATCCAGGGATTTCTTTGGCGGGGACACATTTCGAAGGGCGCTTGGACCAGTTGGCGGTGGTCTTGGTAATACTTTTTTGTTGAAAATGGGTGGCATGATCGTGCCCGATGATGGAGGAGTGGGTAAGACGTTGGGAGTCCCATTTGTGACGACCATGGAAGTTGACGAAGACCCATCACAGAGTGGGGCCGCTGTTGCTGCCTGAACCGATCCTTCACAGAAAAATAAATAAATTTCAGGACATAAGACCATCGTTTTACTTACTACTGGTGCTCGAAGAAACCGAGCTGTTGCTTTTTGTGTGGGGGTAATCGACAACCATCCTGTCTCGCCTTCCGTCCTTCTCACCACTCCTCGACTGCACAGGCGACCTCGAAATATCTTTGCTTTCCCTGCTACGATGCCGGCTTGGCGACCTCGACCTCGATTCGGATCGATATCGACTTCTCCTCCTCCGACTCGGCGGAGGGCTATCACCCCTGTCACGTCCAGAATCTCTAGCAGGATACCCATATGGTCGAGTGAGCTGCCTCGGAAGTCGATCCCAATTATCATCAGTAGGATGCGCAAAGCTACATAGATTTCCACTGGGACAACCGGACTTTTTTATCGGAGTGCCGTCATCTTCGAACCACTGACAACGGCCGGAGATTTGACGGGAATTCAGAGAGAACATGAGAAACTAATCGTGCATGACCGTAGCAAGAGAAGAACGTACAAAGCACCGTGTCTCCGACTTGGGTTTCATTGTTGGGCAAAAAGACGGCCCTTACTTATGGAGGTGTAAAAACAAAAGAAAACACAATGTCATGGAATATTGTTTTGTGTTGTCCAAAATGTTGCATATCATTACGAGATAGTAGAAGTTGTGAAAAACAGTTCTGCGTGTGGTGATGAATGATCTAAGTACTGTATATGACAGCCAATGGATGCAGATGTAGAACTGCAGAGCAAGAGATTAAAAAGGGGCACAAACAAGCTGAACTCCCCGAAAGGCAAATTGAGCAACCATAGCATAAAGCCGTCCCCTCTTTTTCTACTTGAAGAAATCACTTCCAGGACCCAACTGACTTTCTTCACCCTCACTCAAACTATCCTCGTCCCTTTTTTCCCTTCTCGAACCAGCCATGGATTCACGACCAGCAGAGGCGGTCATCTCCATCTCAGAGCCCTGCGACTCCTCTACTCCGTAAGGTCGCATATTCATCAAAAACTGGCTCTTCATATTCAACTCTTGAGTGCTCGTCATCATCTTTTTCTGAGCACCACCTCCAGAGGACGTCCTTCGGTGCCCCGGTAGTTGCTGAGCGAGCCCTGAATCCGCCAGGCCGACCCCCACCAGGGACGGTCTCACTACATGACCTTGACCAGCGACTACACCCGTAGGAGACTTCATCCCGACGACAGGATTCACCCTCTTGGCCATCTTGATTTGTGCCTCTTCATCATCAACCATGCTCCTCCTAAACGGGTCCAAATCCTCTTCTTCCTCTGGTATCTTCGCAGGATTCACAGGCTCCTTCATCCCTTTCCCTCTCGCAGTCGGCGTTGTCGACATCTCATCGTACTCCGTATCAAAATAGGGCGAGAGAGGTGTTGTCCTAGGCCCTCGTTGCGGTTGTCGCGGCGTAGGCAATGGCCTCGATGTTCCTTTCCTTTGATTCACTACTTCTTCAGCATCGAACAGCGTCTCCTCATTTCTCCTCCTTGACCGAGTCGCAGTCGGCTCAGTCTGGCGTGATCGAGGATCAGATGGTGTGGATGATTGGGCCGAGTCATATTCAAAAGCGATAAACACTTCATCCCGCCGCTTGTCCCCAGATACTTTGTCGATGCAATAACAAAGATAAAGTGTATCAGCCCTGAAAATCAAATCAAGTCAGAAACTGAGGAACCGAAGGAAAGTACGAAAACTTACGTATCCCTGACCAGTCCAACACAGAATAAGCCAACCAGAGCCGTAACACCACCTGCGAGAAGGGCAGCTCCAAAAGCCTCATTCGGTGCATGGATCATATGGGCAACAAACAGGTAGGTCAACAAGGCAAACGGAAAACTCAAGGTAAGAGGAGAGATCGTCAACAATGCAAGAGGAGCTATAAACCACGAAGCCATCAGAAAACCGCGAATCAAACAGAGATAGAACACATACGTTCTGTTCCAAACTTCCGTTTCCTCACAACCGGAGCTGGCTGATTGTTCCTCCGTCCTCCTCTTCTCCCCCTCCCTCTCTCCTCTTGCTCCTCTTGCTCTTCATCTTCCTCGCCAGCATTCGGTCCCTCGATTCCACTAACCAACTCCTTGCCTCTAACAGCACTTTCCCAAAATCCAGCACCAGTCAACCCTCCATAAACTAGCGCATATCGGCTGAGAGTGCCGCTCTTGGCTTCTAACCATATCACCAACCATTGGATACCTGGGATAACGTACAACGCAATGGGCACACTGATTGGAACCCATGGAATGCGCAAAAGGAGTGGGGGCAAACGACGGAGAATCAGCGCTGTGATGGTGAGTATACGCAAAAGTGTGAGGATCAAAGATGCGAGGACTATGCTGCCCAAGGAAGGTCCAGTCGAACGGACGATGGCAGCATGGATCGTATGTGTCGACGTCGGAGGCGGTACAGGGGCAGAAGGACTAGAAATAAGTGTGTGTGTGAGATGAGTGACTTCGTTTTGCGATGAAGAACCTTACTCTGAAAAATACCAAGCTCCAATAACACTAGCGCAGGTCATCCTCAAAATCCCTCTTGCTACAGCCCAACTCCAAAACCATACGCAGACGGTGCCAACGATAGCCCAATTCGCCCATGCCCTCACATGCCATTCAAACTTCGATTGCCCAGTTTTGGTGGAATAGCCGACGAGAAGCAAACGGAAGATTAGAGTAACGAAAGGTATGCTACCGATGAGCATAATTACAAGAATGGCTGGAGAGAGTGCCAATAAGAATGGGTTGGTGATCAACAGGTGGGTTGTCAGAGTCAGCGTTGAGGAAGTTGTATGAATTTGCCGTGGTAGGTGAAGAAGCCTCCGTGCTGTAACCAAGGACAAAACCAGTGGTATAATGGCAAATAATCGTAGTCTATAAAAACAATTAGTCTCGTGTTTGCGAAAATAAAGTGGATTTCTTACCCGACAGTTTCACCCCATGTCGGCACATTATCTCCATCCCACATAAAGCTTCCAATAAATGCGCAGATAGCCGAGATAAACAATGTTGCAGGAATAAACACAGAAGTTGCAATCATGACTGGTTTCACAAAAATGCGGAGCAAATAGACATGGACATACGCAGTCACAGCACTGAGAATGGTGAGGATGATAAGTATCGGGACTGTGCGTAAAAGGACGGTATATGGTAGCATAATACTTGGGACCTCTTGCGGTCTCCGTGTCGTGAAGAGGAGGACGATGGAGAATAGAACGCAGATGGTGACGAATGTGAGCCAAAGAGAAATCCATATGGATTCATGATGTTTCCGTCTTTTTCGTAGTGTATGTCGGGGATCTGGTAGTGAGAACACGTCGACGGGTCGATTAAAACCATCTCTTGGAAGAAGAGAATCTGTCAAGGATAACGAATGGCCTGTCCGTGGGGGAGGCGGTATAGGCGCCGATGTCCGCACAGCAGGCAACGCAATGGGTTGTGCTGCTACAAGCAGGTCCGCAGGAGGACTGGAATCGTCTGATGACGACGACGACCTCACGGGTGAGGGTGATTTCTTCGGAGAACGAGCCAGATGAGCCAGCCATCCTGGCGGGGATTCTGGACTGGGAGAACGCGCCAACAGTGGTGCTGACTGCTGTTGTTCGAGTCGTCTCTGGTGTCCATGTGCTCCTAGATGCTGATCCTCGTCGAGTCTGAGATAAGGGTCCTGGTCATCGACTGTTTCCGACAGGGCAGCACTGTCGCGTAGATGTGGATCATCCAGGTCGTCTACATCGGTGTTGTGACCGAAATTTCTGGAGCCGTCGTCGGTGGTGAAGGAAAAAAACATGGGGTGCGAAGAGTCCGACAGCGTGGACGTCGCATTTTGCTGTCTGGTGAGATATTGGGACGCATATGCTGCAAAGGACGCCGCCATGGCAGCCCGAAACTTGACAAGTCACAATTTGACTCAGTGTCACACTGCATTACATACTCCAAGTCACGCTCAACAATTTGGCGGGTGGTATGGCGTTGTGAAATCCCTTTCGTTTGGATCGTTTTCGTACACGCTCCATGTACTCAGCAGCCTCACTCGGGCGAGAACCTTCGCAAAGGCGGCATGGACTTTGAGGAACTGTGGATTTGGGGCCGGAACCTGTATCGGCAGTTAAATTTCCGTTCATGGGCCTGGCAATCTGCACTTTGTTTATAATGCCGTTTATTTTATTTTTGATCCCACAAGGTCTTGGATACCTGTCCAAAAATGGAGCATATCCCAGGTGTAACGGTTTTCTTTTTCAAAATTTAAGTAAGATATTCAACTAATAAACGGGATGATATACACGACTTCCATACGGTGACGGGGGATTTCCTCTCGCCTGCAATGGCTGAGAAGATATTTGACAAGGGCTACATCAAAAGATTGGATAACAGCACATCGGTGTTGCTCTCGGATTGCAATCTTTATGTATGTTTGAAAGAGTAAAATATATACTCACAGCGGCTCTACGACGAGCTTGTTCTGTGTCCTGGTAGATCGGGGTTTGGCTAGGCTCCGATTTCTTAACCTTAGATAAAGCCGACACCGAATCGTCGACAATTAATGAACGGTGACATCAACCACGAATTTGGACTGACTCGGGAAGAACAACCATGCTTTGGCTGCCTTTCATTAGAAAGACGACAGCGACATATCGTTACCCAGAAGGATCTGGTGCATGATCCAACATGCCCAGCAGCAATTCATCAACTTAGCGCTAGCCTCTCCTAGGGATCCTTGGTTTGACCGATGATTTCCTTGGCATCTTTGACTATATCCACCATCGTAGAATTCCAAAAAAAAACCGAAAGCATACTGAGGGTGGGACCTGCAGAATCCATACACCTGTGGTGCATCGTGGCAGGACAACCAGTTGTGACGAGGACCACACCAAGTCACAATCTGTTTGAACCACCCAGGCAAACTGAGTCGAACCATATCAGAACCAAGGGCAAGGGATATGAACAGCGAGAAGGAGCGATTCAACCGGACGAAGTGCAATCTATCTCATTTCTCGTTCTTCATCACCAGCACAATGCAAGATCCTTCATTTCGCCAACTTCACCGCTAATGGATCTCACCACCCTCAACACCTGGCATATCATTTCCCTCAACCAGACATGATGAAAAACCAGGTTGACATAGAACCGGGTGGATCACCGACAGAAGCCCGTCTTTGGACAGCGACAAGTACCAACCAGATTGCGCACCTGAATCTGCTCGCAATTTTCAAGATTCCCCCCCAAATCTGACGGGTTCATACCCTGATTTGAAGGCGAGGCGAGGCAAATCTGCCAACCCAGCTGTCGGACCAGAAAACTGCGAATCTGAGAATCGAGCAAGTTGAAGGGTGGCGCCATCTTCATTAATCAGTGAGTAAAGACAACCAGTGTTTCAATCGTAACTGTAAATCCAAAATGCCTCGAGGTTGGGCTGGAAATTTGACGGCGCAAGCATGCTCGAATTCGTCATTCGTTCTTACGACCTCCAATATCGTGGACGATTTATCTGAAGCGATAGGAATGTTCGAGTAAAGATTGACAGGAAATAGAAGTTGCCTAGAAATATGGCATTGGTAGACAGACGGTGCTGTCTTCCTTTGGTCTTCCTGCAATCTTCTTGATCCCGGCTAAAAAAATCATGACCCAAGCCACCTACAACGCCGGACAAGTAAGCGCAGAACGGAGTCCCAACAGAGCTCAGCACACGAAAACACCTAATACAAGTCGACAAACCTACCCCCTCCCGTTGCATTCCAACACGACAACAGCCTGTCCATCAATCCCGTTGCAACCCCGTGCTAGAAAGTTTGCCAAGTTCAGTCCCAATCAAGTACACCCCGTGCAAAAAGGCAAGTAAAGCACCAGTGAATCCGATCCAATATCGCAGATCAGCATCCAAAATTCGGCCGAGAGAAGGGATCATTCACTGGCATCAGCATCGAACTGATCATGAAAGCTGATTCCTGGAGAGATAAGACTGACTGTCCAACATGCGCAAAACAAGAGCCCTTGGATGGTCTAGCCCATCCAGGTAGGACCAGACCTTTGGAATCGTAGGACAACAGCCAGCATGTAGATCATTGTCAAGGCGCAATGTGTCGGCAGATGATGTTTCGGGTCACGTTCCAGCGCACATTGCCAGTGTTCGGGTAGTCTAGTCCCTATGTCGGGCCCGCCTTGTTCGCTTTTTCATCTAACCGCAAGTGGATTCTATCTATCCTTGTATTTTTCAAGTCATGCTTTAGCATTCAAAATCAGGCACACCAAAAAAAAAAAGCGGAACAGCGGGTGCCTTCATGATGGAAAGATCCGTCTGTCTTGACCTTTTGTTTTTTTTTCTTTACTTTACGACATTTCCCAGCAACAGAATAGGCATTATACTGCTTTCGTCGTGCAAGCCGACTTCAGTTTCTGAACCAGCCCGTACAAGTCGTTTGGTAAGTTAACGTCGCGGGAGGTTACTCTGCCCTGCTAATTTGAGGTATCGGAGAGACTGAAAATCTGAAACGCGGTCGAAAGCAACCAGTGCAGCAAAGGGGGCATAGGAGCATAACATTATCGAGCACACCACATCAAAAGAAGGAGTAGAAGATCAGCGACAGAGCTCAAGCTCAAAGCATGACGAGGACCGTGATTCTCGCGCCAAACGTCAATGTGTTACATGCAAATTTGATGACAGCCAAGCCAGAAGAGAAGAGATGCCATTCCAAACCAACACTGTACACCTAGTAATATCACTGAAGTGATTGATACAATGCCTCAGTTGGACCTTCAAATCCATTGACAGGGCCACAGACCTGAGACTACGGGTTTGGTGATATGCCAGACTTGAATTGGGTTGAAAAATGATGATCTTCCGATACTCGCAGTGGCGCATTGACACGGTTTTCCTTTCCCGGAACTGAGATGTCAGTAGCTTTGAACTACCGAGAACTGAGGATAAAAGAAATCAGTAGTGTGGTTCATGAAATACGGCCTGGCCATTCACCGGACATGCACTTACAGTCATAAATAAATAGAGAGGTCGCCCAAAACCATTGTCCGAACGCCGAATAAATACTTTTTAACAGACAATCAGGCACCGGAGGTTTACTGAATATAAAAAGGGGTAAGGTCAAAAAGCTTCAGGAGTTATAGGGGATCCGGTCTAGACGCAAGTGCCGGGCAGCTCGGAAAAGCTGATTTTGTAGAGTGCTGACATTCAAGGCGCTGTCGATAAAAATCCACAAACGTATGGCCCGCCGGTTACCACATACAACCAAGCAATTTAGTTGAACACATGTAGCCGTACAGCATGGTTTGGTCTAGACTATCCAAGATTTAGGCTTACTCGTTAAAACCAAACTCTCAGATAGTACTTGATTTTCACTTGATGCTCCGAGTCCACAAAACCACTTGACGATTGCGGGAACTTGAAGTGTTTTCAGATAGCAAATAGAAAGAGACCAGACTAAGCTGCCTTGGCTACTCTAAAGCCAGAACATTTTGCCCCAAAAAAAAGTCTGTGAAGATTCAACCATTCGGAGACTAGTCGAATAATTACTCAGAGGAAGAGGAGCGTAGCTGTACGTGGTCAGAATTGATTACCATAAATAGAATAATTGTCACGTGCACGAACCAGTTCACGCGCCGCTTCAGGCAAGAAATCCAAATGTGTAAACCATTACCGCTATCCTCAGAATTGAAATATTGACTGCGTGTGCATTCTTCATTTTCAACACCGAAATGCACACTTGCCCAGTTCTATGGTATTAATCCCTTTTTTGCAGCCTTTATGACGCAGGCACTCAGCTTGAGATGACGTAACGATTCCCAGGACTGCGCAAGGTGGGCTCCGCTAACCAATGTAATTTAGCGCGCCAAAGCTCCTTGCTCTCGTCATTGATGAGGAACATATGGCTCTCTGCCTTTGGTTTGGGAAGACACGCCTTATAGCACACCTTGTTATGGCATAATTCCACTGTAGTGGCATTGAGCAGCTTTTTAAGCGCGTTGACAGAGCAAAGTACAGTTACAGGTCATATTACAGGCGTCTAAGAACGCCGCATCACACAGGCCGCGCAACTTATGACATTTCACCGCAGGGTGCTCATAAGAATTCATACCGACTTTCTTCGCCAACAAAGCTCATTTTGAACGGCCGCAGAATTTAGTTCCGAAACCCATTACAGTTATCTTCACTGGCACTTCATCTTAATTACTGAACTGCGGCGTTTCAGGCACCATAATCAATGACATGCGGCTAGTCCATTTTTTGTTGATACCCCCTCATTGTCTCATAGTCGTCAAAATACTCCTTGGTTGGTCATTCTGCTTGTGTGCGAAGTTGGAAGGTTAAATTTATAATTACCGAGCATAAACACCGGATGTTCGGTCTGAAATCAGACATTCGATCCGATCATTGGGAGACCCACATAGCAATTATTACATTACCATGATAACGGCCTATTTTACGCCTCATCGCTGTGTCAAGAAATCCCAACGTTGTTCTTAATAACAGTTCTTAACGACCGGAACTGGGGACACACGCCGCTCATCGGATGCTTCGTATGATTTTTTTTTCAGAAGCTAGGTGGTGTGTAAATACCTTCGATGTCCATTAAACAAAGAGTCGATCGACTTTAAGAGATTGGAGCTTAAACAGAGAGATACAATTCAGTAATCCGAGTCAACAAAAGCTACTTGTACCGGAGATTGGAAGGCAAGCCGCACAATGGTTTGACGAGAAGGTGGTTACCATCATTGGCATAATTTAAAAAACAACCTTTACCTCAAAATTAGTATGAGAGAACTCGCAATTGTCCACCGTTCTTATGTTTTATCATAATTGCGAGTTATCTGGTTGCTGTGAAACCAGTTGCGATTCGGGTTGAGTTGAGAATTCACTGGAACTTCTAGAGCGCCTGAGTTTCGCACCAGCCTAAGATAACGGACTGGACGGCACGCGATAGCTCCGAGGTTCGCAGTCAGACATGTGCTTTTAAGATAGTATGTATTCAATTTTATAGTTCCAAACTTGGACTTGAAATATGGCGCCGGTCACGCAACTGAGCGTGAATGAAAGATAAATGGAATAGCTTCGCAGTCCCTTTCATTCTAGGCAAGGCGGCAGGAAGAACACTACTCCACTCCACCGATATATATACAGCACATCGGGTCGTGGCCTGCCGTCCCCATTTCTATTATCGTCTCGGTATCGCGGCTCCCAATCGGACGCCCGACAGGAAAACAAGGGTTCAAACGTTGCAGCTGAGCTTCGGGCTATAAAGCCGTTCGTCACTATAGCGCTGGGCCAAGCAGTGGTACTGGCACTAAGGACGATCGATCATCCTGTCAAGTACTTGATTCCTGGCGTCTTCTGAATGAAGTTATTCATTCACGTGGACAAGGTTATACCGTGGGCCACGGCCGTTTCGCTTTAAATGAAACGTTGAATGCTTTGCACGTTCCTTTGGGCGCAAAAGGGATGTAAGAGATACAAATTTGTGGTGGAGCCGTGTCAAACATTCGATGTGTCGGTGAATCTATATTTCTGGTCATCCTTCTTCGACCGGTAGGTTAAGAAATTTCAGCAACGAGATATTGAGCAATGAGGCGTACCTCAGTTATTACTTGCCATACATCCCGATGTTCCGACGGGCGCTTAATTTGTATCACT